>Ga0208965_1000063_pt1 | contig 51477 bp, 48 predicted proteins | sample AOAMet1_07_M0_10_2_FD_188230 | JGI IMG/M metagenome (GOLD analysis project Ga0208965, IMG submission 188230) | Ammonia-oxidizing marine microbial communities from Monterey Bay, California, USA - CAN11_07_M0_10 (SPAdes) | ecosystem: Environmental > Aquatic > Marine > Intertidal zone | place...
CCACCCCGATCAGGGAGGAGGTCACCAACAGTGTCCAGGATGTGAGGTGCTTTGCCTTTTAGCCAGGAGCCCAAAGCAGTGCGCTTGATCGGCTTCTGTGTGAGGGGTTTCACACTGCAAGAATGTCCAGCCTAACCATTCCAGGGGTAAACTTGCAGCACAAGGAATTCAGATCCTTTTCAGTTAACAACTGCAGGGGGACAAATAGGGGGACAAAAGTGATCCCGCTCTCTGAAAGACTTGGAATCATTGGGGGTCAGAGGGGGTGTATATACTTCCGCCGGCTCCACTAGTAAGCAGTTATCTTCTGGTTAACTTGAAGGTTGTCTGATTGGTGAGTGTGTCCAAGCCAGGTCTACTGCGAACTTTAACAAAAAGGCAAAAAGAAGGGAGCTTTCTAGCTCCCTTCTTTTTGATTGGATTCATCTTTTAGTCTTCAATACAGCGCACGCTGCATCCGGTAACAGACCAATAAGAGCCATTTTCCAATTGGTCAGTTGAATTGCCGAGTTGACGGTAATTGGCGCTCGTTGGCACAGCTTCGGTCTCTGTAGAGCTCCAATAAGCACCCCATACATTGTAACTGTAAAAGCCTCCATCGGGCCAAGCATGGCCTCCGCCAATTCCGTTGAAGCCAAATAGATCTTCACCGTTGCCATTGGCTGCCCATCCTGATGTTGACTTGAGCGCAACTCCCATGCGTTCACCATGGCCAGCGGCATATAAGAAAGATTCCAATTCAACCCAATCCAACTCGGTAGGCACATGCCAACCGCTTGGGCAAATTCCACCATTGATGCTGGTAGTAGCTGCATGAGCGTTGTAGAGGTGTCCGTAGTTGTTGAAGATGAATTCGCTGTTGCTGTATGTCGTTCGCGCAGGGGACTCCAAATTGGGGAAGTTGCTTCCGTCTTCGAGCGGTATTTCCGAGCCGTCCTGAAAGACACTGCTGCGAAGGTTTTCTGCGAACCAGCACTGACCTCCGATGGCCACTACCGGGTAGCTGTAAGAATCAAATTCAACATTGGACTCGCAATTGGCCGTGCTCACCGCAGGATCAAAGATGCATCCGCCGTCATCAGATTCCGCAGAAGCATCGTAGTTCAAAGCGCTAGGGTCGGTGCAACCTGAGCAAGCTTCATATTCACACGATCCGTCATCTAGCACGGCATCGGAATCATAATTGCATGCATTGGGATACGTGCAGCCCTCTTCTTTGCTGCAGCTTGAAAGAGTCACGAAAACAGCCAAAAATAGGAATGGAATCAATTTGTTCATGCTGCAAAACTAGAGGACGAAGCTAACTTTTCAAATTCGCTTTTTGTCTATTGACTATCTCGGAAATGATCTTCAATTAAGTACATCGTTCATATGGCTCTCCCTGTCTCGACGAGTGATTTCAGATTCTTTTGACATTGCATTGACTGGAAGTTGCAAACATGGATGAACGCATGGACGATGCTCGGTAGTCCCTGTAGAATCAAGTAGATTGGGGCTTTGAGAAAGGGGTTCAAAATCCGCCGGCTCCACATGTAAAGTGGACTTTGCGATTATCGCTTGTATTCGATCGGGTGGTTGTCCATGATTTCAATGGCGACGCTGTGCAGGTTCGTGGCAAAACCAGTGTCGTAAGTGTTCAAGCTCAAATCATCTCCGTAGATGCTCGCCAACCAAATCAGTGTGCCAGTTTCAATGACAATTTGGCCCTGGTGACCCTTTTGATCCGTGAATATGGATGTGGGTTTGGCACCGAAGATGTCGATGTCATCGTCCAACAAATCATCCTGCTGCATCTGGGCTAGCTTGATACCTGCCCAACCAGTGGGGATTGAAAAAATGTTTACCAGTGGAAACTCGACGCGCAAGCTGTCGATCACATTCGTGTGCCAAAACTGGTCGATCACGAAAGGGTAGAGGTCATGGATGTTGGTGTATCCGTAGGATTGTGCCGTTGAGTCCCAATTGGCAGGAAAGTCAATCATGGGTAGTGAGATGCCAATCTCGATGTCAGGATTGTTCTGCAAGGCGTAATTGATCCAAGCTTTGTAGCCTCGGGTCGGGTCCGCAGTGTCACCATCGGCAGTCATGGCGAACAATTCGATACCGCCCGCGTCAAGAGCTGCCTTGATTGTCATGGTTTCTTGCGAAGTGGAGTCATCCCAAAAGTTGCCCGCCCTTCCATTGTCACCACCCCGAAAAACGGTAGTACTGCTGTGGTCATCGTATCCTGCGTCTGCAGCAACAACGTCTAAATTTTCGGCGTAGGGCCGGAAAAAGCTGTTGCCAATGAGGAGCGTCTGCTTGCCGTTCTCTTCTTCTTGAGGATTGATCTCTTCATCGCAAACAACCTCTTTATTGCAAGAGGTCACTACAAATGCAGCAAGGCTCAGGGCCGTAATTATTCTCAATGATAATGCGTGGTTCATTTCCTTAGGGGGTGTTGCTCAAACAAAAATAGGTAGCCAATCTGATATGAGGTCTTATGCTTCAAACTATTGACGATTTGTAGGCAGAATGGTTTAAGCAGAATTCGATACTGGCTCGGACATGGCCAACACAAATCTTTTGACATTGCATTGACTGGAAGTTGCAAACATGGACAAACGCATGGACGATGCTTGGAAGTTCCTGTAGAATCAAGCAAATTGGGGCTTTGAGAAAGGGGTTCAAAATCCGCCGGCTTCATAAGTAAAGTGGACATTATCTTTGGGTGTTATGACGAATAGCGAGATCACAACATTTCTTGGGACGATTCAAGGCCAAGTTGCTGGGGAATCGTTGGACAAGCTTTCGGCTATTTCTACAAGTCTGTCCTTACAAAAAGGGAAGACGCTGATGGAGGAGGGGAGGCCCCATGATTGCTTCTATCTTTTGGTCAAAGGCAGTGCCAAAGCTTACCATTGGAATGACGGAGAGGCCGTCTGCAATTGGTTTGCATTTGAGAATGATATCCTTGCCACGATGGGGACACTTGACGGGAAGGCTTCCAATGAGTCAATTGAATTGATGGAGGACTCGACGTTGATTCAAATTAACTCGATCGGATTTACCCGTCTAGCCGAGCACAACTCGGACGTCGCTCGCTTGGGTTTCCATTGGCTCTCTGAGCACACGAACTTTTTGGAGCAACAAGTTGCCTTCCGCTCGTTGTCTGCGCGAGACAGGTATGAGAAAATCACAGAGGCTCACCCCGAATTGCTTCAGCGTATTTCCCTGACAGACCTTGCTTCATTTTTATGCATGCGAAAGGAGACGTTGAGCCGGGTGAGGGCCAACGTTTGAATTTGACCTTGGTCAATGGTGCGGATGCCTGTCGGCTTTTACCTTTCCACCATGAAACTTCGAGACCTTGCCACCCCAACTGCAGTAATTGTCTTTGTGTGTTTGTCATCTAGTTGCGGCAATTGGGCTGCTCGGGCGGTCAAGTATGTGCCAGCAACCACCGCTCTCGAAAGACAGTACGCGTACGATGGTCATGTCGTTATTGTGGGTGCTGGGCCTGCGGGCTTGGCTGCAGCCAAAGTCATGGAGCAAAACGAAGTCAGCTACACTTTGTTGGAGGCGACCGACCGAATAGGCGGAAGATTGAAGAAGGACACGACGCTGGCAGATTTTCCAATCGATTTGGGTGCAGAGTGGATTCACAGCAATCCTATTGTCCTAAACAGGATAAAAGGCAAACCGGGCAATGAGGTTGATGAAGACCTCATTCCATATCGCCTGGAAAGCTCCTGCACATGGGACGGTAAGGAACTGCGTCCATTGACCGACAAATTCATGGATCGCTATTACGAGTTCTTGCCGGAGTCTAAGTTCAGACATTCGACGTGGTACGACTTTGTGATGGACAACCTGGGAGAAGACGTGGTAGCCAACGTGATTCACGAATCGGTCGTCTCGCGAGTGGATTTATCAGGGGAGACCATCCAGATTTTGACAACCTCGGGTCAGCTTCATCAAGCAGACAAAGTAATCTTGGCGGTGCCTGTGGGGGTATTGCAGAGGGACGTGATTGAATTCAATCCCTCATTGGATTTGGACCGAGTAGTAGCGTTGCGACGCATTGACTTCCTTACGGGATTCAAGATGTTTCTGCGTTTTAAGGAATGCTTCTACCCGAATGTGGTGACGTGTGAGGTGTCGGAAGGCGAAAAGGCGTTTTACGATGTGGCATACAAAAAGGAAGCGTCGAGCCATGTGCTGGCATTGTTGGTGCAGGGCGCGCATGCCGGAGGCTACTTCGATTTGGGCTCCAAAGAAGCCATGGTCCAAGCGGCCTTGGACGAGTTGGATGCGATGTTTGAAGGAGCGGCATCGAAGCATTACACCGGGGAATGGAGATTGGAGAATTGGGGCCAAACGCCCCACATCGAGGGAACCTGGACCACCGCTTACCGCGAACGATCTCGAGACCTCAAAGCCATCCGAAAGCCATTGGACAATCGTGTGTTTTTTGCGGGTGAGATTTTTGATAAGCACCGCCAAATGGGCGTGCCTGGGGCTGTGCTGTCAGGTTTCGACGCCGCCCACGATGCCTTAACTGCGGAATGATTTTCTACATTGGTTGATTCGAATTGTCAGACCAAATCGGGGTTGATGGTGTTCGGCTTCTTTCCAGGCCTCATTCCACCCGAAACACCTTCTCAACTTCGCCGTTTTTTTAGATATAAAAAAGCAAGGTATTCGGTGTTGCTTTCGCTCTCACCAAAGTGATCATGAACATCACAGGGCACAACACAGAGCGCGAATTCAACAAACTCTATCACCAAGTATTCGGGTCATCAGTCTTTGTAATGTTCAATTTTAGAGATGCGCGGGAGCCACGCAGGGTACGAGTTCTGTGCGCCTTCACAGCAAATGACATAGGACAATTCATATTCCCAATAAATCAAGAACTTCCCCCCGACCAATTTAGCCCCAGGGCTGGTGTTTTCAGGGGCATCTAATTCAGGATAAGGAGCATCAAATTCGCCAAAAGGAATTTCGCCCAAATTATTATTTCGATAACCAAAATCGTAATAAACTCCATTTGCCCCTCTGAAGGGGAGGTAGAAATAGTCATGAAATTCCGACCCTAGATAGGTTGCTATAAATGGGTTCTCCACCTCATCAAAACTATCTGTAATTGTCGCTATCTCGTATTGAGCGGCCTCAGGATAGGCCTCATAACTTCTAGTGTCGGCACTATCTTGCCCAAGAGCCAAAGTGAAAGATGACACAAAGCAAATAGTAGCCATGGTTAAAGGTCTCATACGAATGATATATAGTGGCGTGATTTGGACCGCTAATTTGTGGTGGACCGGTGACCAGACGCCGGGTTATTGTTTACGCCAGAGGGACAATCGGCTTACTTCGAAGCGTTGCAAACAGCCTTGAATCAATTGGAGCCCGGCGTTTGTTTGGGCTGGTGCTATTGGGCGTCTGATTGGGTAGCTTCACTAGGCGAGACGAGCACGGAGGGAAGTCACTGAGAAAATGCGGCACTGTTCGATTTTGATTGGGAGGCGCTTCCAGCTTGGGCTGTATTTGATAATCCCTAAGGATCTCCTTCATCGTATTCCTGTCACTCAACCGATTTTACGCCACTTACCAACCCATTTGTAATCAATATGATCTGCGGCTATTGAACCAAATCGGCAAGAATGCAAAGCAGCGCCATTCCAGAGATAAACCCTGAGCACGAAGGATTCATTTCTTTTTTTTCTCAGGGAATCGAGAAAAATTACCCATTCCATCCGCGTCAAGGTTGTCCGGTTCGTAATCCAGCTGACTTCGGGAATCTTCTGATTTGTGGCCATTGATAATGTTCCAAACCATAAAGGCCAGGTAAATGGAGAAGATTACAAAGCCTGTGATGAACATTGAAATGCTCATGACTGTGTAGTTCTGCGTTGCCGAATGGCGATGGAAAAGAGAAGGATTGTACCGGCCCAATGCGCCGAATACAGCGCTTCATCAGTATGGCCTAACAGGCCAAGGCCAACGGAGTAGAAGAGACAAACAAATGCGAGCAACACCGGGTACCATTGGCGCAGGAAGTGAACAAAGGTTATCATGATATGCTGAGGATGAGTTGGTTTATGATATAAATGTGCGGGTGCCCCGATTGTTCTGAGGTTCGGGGTTAATGGGCAATTGGCATTTTTTTTTAGTCAATTAAATATCAATGGTTTATGACCTTGTATTTTTTGGTGATGTGATTGGAAGTCTGTAGTTTAAGCGTCTTCCTGATTCGCTTATTTGAGGAATTTACAGGGCCAAAGCAGGGAAAGACGATTTTGAGAGATGACCTTGAATAATCAACAAGAAAAGACTTAGGAAGATGAAGAAACAATCCCTTTCCATTCGAACAAAAATCCTTGTATCGCTGATGTTAGTGTTCACGGTAACCATGCTCGTAGCAACCTTTACCGATATTATTCAGGAGAATAATTTATTTGAGGTTGGATTTTGGGTCGCTAATTTGGGTTGGATGGCTTCAATGTACTTCGATGGTAAAAATGGAGGCTCCACACAGGGGTAGCGCTAAAAGGTTTGGATTCATCGGGGTTGATCAGGAGGAAGTAGTCTCCCGCTAGCTTCATTTTACGTGTCAACTCTTATGCTCAGAAGGACAACGGGAATAAGGCTTGAATGCTGCATGGTACGCTCAGAAAGCGTCTCCTGGTTTTTCAGAAGAAATGCATTGTTTTGCAGTGTTTATGGACATTGCCCCTCTTGCTGCGCAGTCAATGGCGAATGTCGTATTTTTAAAATATGAATCTGGTCGTCTTGTCCATCCCCATATTTTTCGCGTTGATTGGCTCAAAGTCTTGCACGACTTGCGCATGCAGCGCGCTCATGCCGTATTAAGCAAAGGCACAAACCGTCGAGATGGCCATGAGGGGTTGCTTCAGATGTTGCATTCGCTTCGAATCAACAATAAAAATGATTTTTGGTTTGTTTTGCTTCATATTTTCTGCCGGCACGTTTCGCTTCAGGCTCGAAATGACAACACAAATCAAACGAGCACGAGGTTTTGAGTAAACTGAGGTTTAATGAATTTTAGATTTTGTGGTTTTCCCTTTCGTTTTGAGGACTCTCCAAATTAAGAATGAAAAACCAAGTGTTACTAGGCTTAGGCTTTGCTCAAAAAGGGTTTCTGCGAAAAGATTCCCAAGCGTATTCAAACCAAAAAGAGCGAGGAAAATCCACAAGATGACATTCACTGCTCTCGGTGGAATGGGTGTCGAAAGGTAACCGCCCTTAATCAGTAGTACACACCCGAGAAGCAGGTTGGCCAGGATAGAGGTGCTTTCAAACACATACATTTCTGAGTCATTCTTTAATCTCCCGCCCCACGTAACCTCATATGGGATGAGCTTGATCAAGATGGCCAAATGAAGAAGAACAACCGCTGCGATAAGCCAAAGCAATAGTTTGATGGTCGGTCTTAGTTTCATTTGAAATCTGTATTCAGATTAGCGCAAACTTAGACATGGCCTGTTGGTTGCTAGCACCTCGAGCGATTCTTTTTGTTTTCAGAACTGAATAGGAATGCATGATTCTCGTGTATTGGCCTCCTGCGATGCTAATTATCAGTTGAAGCTGAAAATCCTTGCTTAGCTTTAACTTCCGTAACAGGCCTATTCAAGGTCAAAAAAGAACCATCGATATGAGCATGCAGCCCATCGTTTTAGCGACAGCAATCCTGCTTACAGGAATCATGGCAGGTATCTTTTTCACCTGGTCCAACGCAGTGATGCCTGGAATCGGCAAGCTTGATGACCTCGACTTCTTGCAAGGATTGAAATCGATGAATCGAGTCATTTTAAACAATGCCTTCATGGCTGTTTTTGGTGGGGCAATGATTGCCGTGTTCCTTCTCCCCGTATTCAATTTCAGTTCATTCCCCAAAGCTCTTTTCTGGTTTTACGTCGGCACCTTTTTATTGTACGCTGTTGGTGTCTTTGGTGTGACTGTGAACGGCAATGTACCGTTGAACGAGCTTTTGGATGGGACCAATTTGGATCAGTTATCAGTTCCTGAAATAAAGGCTTTGAGGGAGGCAATTGAATCTCCTTGGAACTCCTATAACCTCATCCGAACAGTCTGCTCAACCATTACGTTTGGTGGCCTCATTGTGTCTCATTTCTTTTGGGGTAAATAGGGTGCGGGAAACGAGACTTCATTGGATGAAGACCTTCTCAACTTCGCCATTGCTGTAAATGAAAAACAGCAACGTGTTGCGCTCATTTTTCGTTTCGCGTCCCAAGCAATCCACGATCTTCAGGAGCTCTCGGGGCTGAGGTGATTCAGGGAGCGACTCGTCAGACAGGACCAGTTCGCAATTGGATGAGAACAAATCAGCCATCCCTTCTTCTTGATAACAGGTTAGAGCAATGTAGCAAGAACCACTGCTTACGAAATCGAGCGGATTCATGAGGCCAATGGAGGAGCCGATGCCCTCGACGATGTAACGCACTGGGTCTAGGTTGTACCGTTTTCGATAACTCCCTGAGATGAGAACGGAGTCAATCGATTGAATGACAAGATTCGGCTCGGGAATGCTCGGATTACCATTGATGAGATGCGGCGAAGGAACAGTGTCTCCAACCGTTAAGTTGAAATCGTATGCCAAGTACTCTTCTGCTGTATTGGAGGCTGGGTCGAGATTCACATAGACTCTTTTGTCTGCCTCACGGATGCCAATTAAGCTCTCGCTATAACTGATGGATTCAGTGCACCATTCACTTTGGTCTGCTCCTTGCTCGTATTCAGAGCTCACATGAAATTTGGCGTACTCAACGCCTCCAGCAGTGATGTTGCCCATCACGGTGTAGCGATTCCTGTGGGCAAACCAACAGTTGAAATCGGTGCAGCTTCGAACTTCGACCCAAGTGTCCGAAGAATCGGGAGTTGAAATCAATGGCATGTAGGCTTGTCCGAGGGTCATGCTAGGGAGTGAGGCCATAGCAAATAGGACGGTTGTTGTGGCTTTCATCTGCGCAAATTTTGTAAATCCCTTCAGTTTGCATCAAATACTAAAGGTCATGGTGGGCAGACTTAAAAGCCCGTCTCGAGCGATCGTAATCAACATAATCGCCACAAAACTGAGTATAAAGAAAATGGTTTTGGATTGCCACTTCAGCGGCGACTGACCCTTCGAGATACGTTTTTTATCAATCAGTCGCAGCGTCAAGGCAAATGGAAAAAGTGGAAAGACAAGGATCGAAAGCCAAAAAACATTGGTGTTATACCACGCTTTTTTATCTGCAACAGTCATGCCCTCTTGGCGCTTTAAATTGATCATCTTGTCAATTTGACGTCTTCGGAGGATTAAAAACAAAGGAACGCCAATAACAGTCCAGCATGTTAGTAGGGCGAATAGGGCCATCCAATCGGCTGTATTCTGAGCTTTTTCCCAAGAAGAATTTTCAGGTTTGTTTGGATAAAGAATCTCATTCTGTTTTGTTGAGTCAATGACGGCGACGTTGGAGTTTCCTTCGATGGTTCCGGAAACCATGCGCTTCGTGATATTGGAATTGAAAACAATGTTTTTCTCCTTGCTGCAATGCTTTTGCACATCCTCTTCAGGAACCTGCGCTTGCTTGGATTGATTTGCGGGAGAGCATGGCGCAAATCGGTTTTCCAGCTCAGGATGGTTGACAAAAAGCAATGTTTGCTGACCGAGGCTAAGTCCGGTTGATTCCTTGGGAAGGATCAGAGCAATGTGTTGTTGCTCTTCTGCCGTGCGGACATTTGTATTGTTATTTACTTCGGATACCCATTCAATGTGATATCCAGAAAGAAGCGTTCGCTTTTCGATTGTGCAGCTTTGAAGCAATGTTGAAGTCACTAGAATGGTGACAATGAGCTGAGGTTTCAAATGGAGCATAAGGCGAATTTAGTTGCGAAATGCTTTCGAGAACAGGTATGTTATTGCGGATCCAGACTGATTGATGGTGCTTTTGGGTAAGCCATTCATTGATTAAATGAGTGTGCTTAAGAGTCTCCGGCGCAATATTTACGATGTGCAAAACTCAGCCCGGTTCCTCAGTGCTTCCGGCCCTCTTAATGTCTAAATTCATCTTATGAAAGATCAATCAAACATATTTGTTTGTATCGTCTCGGTGTTATGTGTGGTCATAATGCAAAGCTGTTCGGTTCAAAAAAGAGTTTTAAGGCCCGGTTTTCACATGGATTGGGCAGCTGAGCAACCCGCTAACTCCTCACCCAGAGCAATCGACAAGATTTCACCCGTGAATGAGGTTGATCAAATGCATTTTGAGGCCGGAGGAATGGGCATGGGTGAGCAGATTTTCACTTCGGCTTCATGTGCTGAAGATTCCATTCTGAAAGATACTGAGGCAACCGCGGTACCTGCTTCTGTGAAAGAAACAACTTCGAGCAATCATACGGGTAACTTTATGGAGGTTGTCCATCAAAAGGAGAGGGAGACGAATCAGTTTCTTGCGGTTCAGGAACCAGATCCTTTACAGGCTGCTGAACAAGACGCTCGGACTACCCAAAGTTTATTGTATTCCGCTTCATTTTTGCTTGCGAGCACCATTGGCTACATTTTTTCTGTACGTGGTTCAGGTGGTTCTGAATTTATAGAGGATGCTCTCGGCTTTGGAATTATTGGAGGAGGCTTGGTCGTTGCTTTTCTCTTTTTTAAGCGCTTGTTGAATAGGAGACAGAAAAGAAAGAAAAAACCAAAGCTCAAGACGAGAGCACAAATCGGTCTAGGGTTAACGACAATTATAGTGGCAGCATTGATCGGAGTATACGCATTTGTTTCATCCTTCAGTTTTTAAGGGAGAAGGTGCGGAATGTCGCGTTAGTCTTTTCAATTTCACCCCTGTCCGTGAAGGTCATCCGAGATGTCGAAGCTAATTTTCGCATCTGAATGGACGAAAAAAATGAAGACTATTATGAGAACAATTTTAATGGCGGTTTTGGTTGCGATGGGCTTGCAGATGCAAGCGCAAGAGACATTGTGTGATTACACCTACACCGTGGGTGCTCAGGATGAGTTTGAAATAGCAATTCCATTAACTGGAAATGGTTTGCCGGATATGGCTCCTTTGTATGCGTATACGTATGTTGGCGACTACATGATGGAAGACAGTTGTTTTGGCGGTCCATGCACACACATCGTCTACAACTCTGCTTTGACTGATACTGTTACAACGTGCATTGATTATACCCTAGCAGACTCCTTGACGGGCGAAATAGATACCTTGAACTGCTGTTTTGATCAAGTTTGGGATCCGACAACGCAATTTTGGGTGAGGATAAGCGGATCTGTAGGAATACAGGAGCTGCAAGCCGAGCGTGCTGGGAACGATAAAATCTATGATTTGATGGGAAGAGAGCTGCCAGAGGTGCCGATTGGTCAGATCTACATCCAAAACAAGAAGCAGTATTTTCGATTTCAGTGAGGGCGAATAGGCTCCTGTGACATCTGTTTTGACTCTCGCTTTTGCCGAAGGTTGGTGTGGGGTTTAGCGAAAGTCCAGGTTGTGGCGCAGTCCGATGAGCAGCGTCTGATTTTGTTCCGCTCTGCTGTCACCTTTCCAAAGGGATTGCAGCAGCCATCCGATTTGCACAGATGTGCCGTTTTCAAAACGGTAATTGAGGCCCGAGGATATTCTGTTTTGTTGAAGCAGATTATTTACGCGTTGCTCTGCTTTGCGCAATCCAATGAACACTTCTTCGTATGCTGATATTGACCATTCTGGATGCTTCGGGAGCGACCAAGAGATTTGGACGAAGTAGCGGGTGCGATGCTGCCAAGATGCACCTGCAGCGCGGTCCATGTAACGCTGTTCCAGTCGGTAGCGATGCAACCATTTGAAATTGCCCGTGCTGGATTTGCTAATCAGTTGCTGCCAAATGCGATGCTCGTCAAAGGCCTCGGCAATGGGCTGCTCTCCGTAGGGAAAACTCCTGATCCAACCATAACCGGCCGTGGCGAAGTGACTTTCGTCACGGTGCCAGTCCAGTCCAATTCGCAGCAGAGATTGCTGCCAATCTTGGCCCAAACCGGTGCGGCGGAATTGGTATTCCGTGTGCACTCCTATGGCGTCTGAGATTCGGTGATTTCCAAACGCCATCAACCATGAGTGGTTGTGTGACGCGACCTCCCTTGTTTCTTGTGCTTTCCCAACCATTGCAGTGCCAATAGCAACCATCAAAATTCCAAAATGCAACCGATTCATGCTGCAAATTTAAGAGGCCAATGGAGGAAGTGAAAGTGCAATTTCGCTTGATTTGATTCAGAGGGGAGAGGCGCGTTCAACCGGCCATGCGTCTGGTCGGCCCTTCTTCCAGTCCTCAGGCAGTTGATCCTCAGTAATTTGGCAAGCCGCAAGGTCCTGCCTAATCTGTGCTTCGTCTAGGTTTTGTCCGATGAATACAATTTCTACTTTGCGGTCACCAAACGTGCCATCCCAATCGGCCTCGATTTCCCTTTGGTTTTCGAGAAAAGATCCATGCTGACTTCGTTGACTCATGGGCATGCTGCTCCACCAAACGCCAGCGCTGTCGGTGCGAATGGATCCTCCAGCCTGTCCCCAAATGAGTGCTTGGTCTGGGCGGGAAGCAATCCAGAAAAGTCCTTTGCTTCGGATGATATTTCCGGGGTAGCGGTGGTTGAAGTAGTCCCAGAAGAGCACATCATCAAATGGCAGGGAAGAGCGGTAAACAAATGAGCCAATGCCGTATTCCTCCGTTTCAGGCGTGTGCTCTTCCTTATTGAGTTCGGCTATCCAGCCTGCATTTTGCTCAGCCTCTTCAAAATTGAAAAGCCCTGTATGCAGAATGTTTGAGGAATCAACCTGACTGAAATTGCTTTCAATCACACGCGCCGAGGGGTTGAGTTTCTTGAGCGTGGAGCGCAGAATGCCCAAATGCTCTGTGGAGACCAAGTCAACCTTGTTGAGCACGATGATATTTGCAAATTCCACTTGGTCTGTCAATAGATTGACGATCGTTCTGTCATCATCAACGCTATCATTGAGTTGGCGATCTACCAAGGTTTCGGGGCTACCGAAGTCGTTGAAGAAATTGGCGGCGTCCACGACGGTCACCATGGTGTCAATGTAGCTGAACCTCGAGAGATCGATGCCATTTTCTTCGTCAACGAAGGAGAAAGTCTGTGCCACTGGAACGGGCTCGCTGATGCCCGTGCTCTCGATGAGCAAGTAGTCAAAACGGTCTTCTTTGGCCATGCGTTCGACTTCGACCATTAGATCTTCTCGAAGGGTGCAACAAATGCATCCATTGCTCATCTCGACGAGCTTTTCCTCCGTCCTCGATAGGCTGTTTTCGTTTTGTACGAGTTTGGCGTCCACATTGATTTCACTCATATCATTGACAATGACGGCCACCTTGAGGTTTTCTTTGTTGTGCAGGACGTGATTGAGCAAGGTTGTCTTTCCAGCTCCAAGGAAGCCCGATAAGACAGTGACGGGAAGCTTGTTTTCAATCATGATTTACGCAGCAGTTTTCGGTTTCGCATTTGCAGTATTTCATGTTGTAAAAATGAGCGAATATCAGTCCACTGGCAGCGGAATATTTGACCCATTCTGAAAACAATGCAGGGTAGAAGGATTCGAATAAGATGGAACAGGTCAATGCGCCCCATGCGGCCCAAAGAGCGATTTTTACGGGCGCCGACGAACCGGTCCTGACGGATTGGATGACAGCCAACCCAGAAATGATCAAAAAGGCAAAGTCGATCGCGCGCCACCAGCTTGGAGCAGCGCTGCAGCAGGAGTGAGAGCAGGCTTGTGCAATGAAGATGAACGGCGTGGCTACGCAATGGATCATGCAGAGAAAACTTGCGGCTGCGCCGATGGTGTCTGATTTGATGGGAAGGGATTGCACGCGTTCGGTATTTTTGCGGTAAAATTAGGGTGTAATTTGACTAACGCAACTTAGTTGCATTAATTTTAGCGAATGGGAGTTCAACGCAGAACAAAAACCGGAGAGCAGATTCTTGCTGCTTTTGGTGACTCAAACGAGGCACTTTCGGCTAAGATGCTGCTCAGTCGGATCGAGGAGGGGGTGAACAAAACGACTGTGTATCGCATGCTGGATAAGCTGGAAGATGACGGAGTCGTGCATTCTTTTTCAGGTGATGGCAATGTGAAATATTACGCCCGCTGTCATTCTTGTTCGGATTCCTTGCATCTGCACAGCCACCCTCATTTCCAATGTTTGTCGTGCGAAAAAGTTCGTTGCCTCGATTTTGAAGTGGATCTCGCAACACCTCAAAATTTGAAAGTGACGGATTCTCAGATTCTGCTCAAAGGTCAGTGCGAGATGTGTTTAGCTTGAGCGTTGTTCAGCCGCGAATTGTTTTAGGAGCCTAACGCGGTGCACCCGAACTTTGAACCATGGATTCTCTTTCACAGATCGTTTTGGGAGCAGCTGTTGGCGAGGCGGTTCTAGGTCGCCGCATTGGCAATAGAGCCATGATTTGGGGTGCTGTGGCGGGTACCATTCCAGATATGGACGTGCTCGGCAAGTACTTCTTGAGTGAGCTGGATAACCTCGCTTTTCATCGCGGTATCAGTCATTCCTTGTTGTTCTGTTTGATTGGTTCTGTTGTCTTTGGATGGGTGACCGATCGACTGTACCGAAGCCGCCATCATGCTTGGTTGGCAATTGGCACCAAAGCTGCAGCTGCTGTTTTGGTTGGTTTTGTCGTGAATTTTCTGACCCAGATTTTTGCTCCGGGAGCGTGGTGGCCTGTGGCTGTTTATGGTGCGTTGATTGCCTTTTGGCTCTGGAAGCATGGGCAAAGTCGTTATTTTGAGGGGAATTGGGAGGCTCCAGATGCAGATGTGAAAGGCTGGGTACTTTTGTTCTTTTGGGGGTTCTTGACGCACATTCTGCTGGATTGTTTTACGACGTACGGTACACAGGTATTTGCTCCGTTTTCGAATGAACGAGTGGCATGGGGAACGGTGTCTGTTGTAGATCCGCTGTACACAATGCCTTTCCTGTTGTGCCTCCTTGTAGCGGCACGATTTGTCCGTCACGATTCTCGTCGGCAGTTATGGAATCGGCTGGGATTGGCCTGGAGTTGCCTGTATTTGGCGTTGACCGTTGTGAATCATTCGCGGGTGCAGCATACTGTTGAAGCCGCGTTGCAAGATCAGGGAAGGAGTTTTGAGCAATTCCTTATCACACCGACCATCTTCAATAATCTTCTTTGGAATGTGGTGGTGGATGCAGGAGATGAATTCTTGCTGGCTCAACATTCCATCTTGGACGAGATTCCCGTTGCCTTCTATTCGGCGAGCAAGGGATATGATCTACTCCACAACATGGACGCAGACGAGACCATTGGCGTTCTGCAGTGGTTCAGTGCGGGGTATCTCAATGCGGTGCGCCGCAACGACGGTTCGCTTCAGCTCAATGATTTGCGATTCGGCACATTTTCCGGTTCTGCAAAGGATGCAGACGATTATATCTTTCGTTTCAAATTGATTGATCGAGGCCCTCAAGAAGCATACGGCTTCGAACGCGCGCAAGGTGGGCCGCCGGATGAGAAAGCCGAGGATATGATGATGGAATTGTTCGATAGGGCGAGTGGGCGTGCGATTGAAACGCCTATGCGTTAGTCCTTGCTGTTCTTGCCGGACTTTCATTGGAATGGTGCTACTTTTGCGCCCGCGTTCAAGGAGACGACTGCCGAGGACTTGTTCGCGATCATTGAGACAAGAAACAGCACGCTGTCCCCGAAACAAAGACTAAAAAAGCCATCACTATGAAGCGGATCAATGCATACAAGAAGTTGTTTGAAGTGGAAGGAGACATTGATCTCGGAGCACTCAAGAAGACCTACCGCAACCTGGTGAAGGAATGGCATCCTGACAAGCATGTCTTGGACAGTGATAAGGCCGCAGAGGCAGAGGAGATGACCCGCCAAATCACCGATGGGTATGCGTTTCTCATCAGCATTGCACCGGCGACCATCGCCAAGGGACTCGAGGAATACACGGACACCATCGAAAATGCCTTCATCGATGACATGCAGCACAAAAGCTTGCTGCTGGAATTGAAGTTTACGGACGGATCGACTTACGAGTATTTTGGGGTCAACAAAGCGCTGTTCACCAAGCTAGTGAACGCAGATAAGGTGCAACGATTCGCACGGCGCAACATCTTTAATTCGTTCCTCTACAGGAAATCAAAAAAGACAACAGAGTCGGAATAAGAATGGGCTGAGCTTTTGGATAAGCTCATGGCAATTGGAATAGGTCCTCCACCTTGCATTTTAAAGTCGCCGCAATTTTGAGCGCCAAAACAGTGGAGGGGACGTAGATACCGTTTTCAATCGCATTGATGCTTTTACGAGACACTTCGGCCACAACGGAAAGTTCCTGTTGGGTAAGTCCGGCAGCTCTGCGGCGCTCTTCCAGTCGGTTCAATAGTTTTTGGTGGTCGCGGCCCACAATTACTGCTTTTCAAATTCCTCGACCGCGTTCGTCAGCTCCCTTCCCGTATTGGGGTAGAGGTATCCAGCGAGCAGCGAGCCCACACCGATGAAGCTGACAAGTGCGCCGACACCTTCGAGTATTGCTCCGATGGCAATAGCGCCGAGCAAATAAAGTCCGATGCCTACAAAAATTGCTATTACTCCATTTCTTCGGTAGTCAATGGGCTCTTTCTTGCGCTCCTCAAATAGGTTGAGCAGATCATCCAATTTTGAATCATCGCCGAGGTGCTTGACAATTTCCAAGACTGTTTCTCTTTTTCCCTTCGCGTCGAAATACAGCCAAATGAATACAGAAATTGGAATGGCAGCGCCTGTTAGGATAGCGAGTATTGGAATTAAAAGTTCAGTTTGGTATTGCATGATTGTCTGTTGATGTAACGCAAACGTAACATTTTCAGGAGTGAGAAGCAAACGTTACATGATCAGTTTGTGATTGCTGCCCATTGACACCGGTTTGGCATGACGCTTTATGCTGGGATGTTGAGTGCCCAGAAAGCGCGGTGTTGATTGATCCTGTTCGACTGCAAAAAAAAAACCTCTTGCTATTGTCACAACTTCAATTGGTCTCCGGTATGTTTGAATATGAATAGATTTTACCTCTCCTTTGTTTGCCTTTTTCTAGCTAGCGCAGTGTGTCAATCGCAAGGGTCAATCGCTCAGTTGACCTCTGAAAATATGGCTTTTTTCACCATCAGTGTTGATGGTGTTCGCCTTGCTTCGGATGCGTCCATCATGCAAGAAATCACAGGGCTCAAGGAAGGTGGGCAGTACAATGTCTACATTGACTATGTATCTCCGGAATTTTCGGACGTGCGTGCCATGCTGAGGTTGGATGCCAACGGTGGTCGTGGCGCAGGACATTACAGCTTTACAATTCCATCCTTTTTCCAAAATGAATTGCGGTTGGAGTCCTTCGTTCCAATGTCACCTTCGGGCATGGGTGCTGGCGGAATCGACCAGATGTCTATGAACATGAATGTTGGTCAGACGAGCATGAATGTGAGCATGAATACAAATGCAGGTCAGATGAGCATGGGCATGGGACAGCAGCAACAACACCAGCAACCAACGATGTCGCAACCTGCGCAACAGCCTCAAACATCTGTTCAGCCTCCTGCACAACCGGTACAGACGCAGATTGTCTACGTCGAAGGCTACTCAGGTCAGATTGGATGCGAAAAGCCTGTCTCTGCAGATCGATTCCAGCGCATGATGGCACGCATTGAAGACGCGAGTTTCAGCGACGATAAAGTCAACGTGGCGAAACAAATTTTGCGCACGAATTGCCTTGTGATTGAGCAACTCGTTGCGATGTTAGAGGAAGTGGCGTTTGACGAAGGCCAATTGGACCTTGCCAAATTCGCTTACGATCACATCTACGATTTGGAAAATTACTTCGAAGTGTACGGTGTTTTTTCCTTCAGTAGTAGCAACGATGAGCTGGACGAATTTCTTCAAAATAAGTACTGACCTTCCCGGCCGTTTTTCGTGTCGTCGGCACTCGGTTTATTCATCTAGGTGAACAGGAATAGCTAGGAGACATTGTTTCTTCGTGGGCATGAAGAATAAATTTATCAATGTGCTCGTGCTGATCATTCAAGGACTGGTTTCGCTCGCTTTCTTAGGTGCTGGTTGCATGAAGTTGTTGACTCCGTATGACGCATTGGCGATTGCGCCCAACATGGGTTGGGTATTGGATTTTTCACCAACCTCTGTGCTTGTCATTGCATCTTCTGAAGTGCTCTTCGCAGTTGGGATGCTGCTTTCATTCTTCATCGAACCACTCAAAAAGTGGACATCCATATTCGCCCTTGGCTTGATTGCAATCATGCTCGGAGCTGCAGCGACGCACATCGGCAGGGGTGAACCAATTGCGCCAAATATCGTGCTCGCCTCCTTCGCTGCGATTGTCGCGATTTCACGCAGAGATCGCTTGAAATCTCATTGAAATCGCGGTTTTAGGCCAAGAACAAAACCAAAAATGATTTGCGTTCAATATGGAGCTTTGTTGCTCCAGCTGATGTGTTTTCTAACCGAGCCATCGCTGAAGTGATAGAGCAGGACTTTGTTGGGCGTGTATTCACAGATTCGTCCCATGAGGTCCGAAATTTGGAGCAATTCAGCTATTTCGGTTGAGCTTGGTGCCGATGAAGTGGTCAGAGGTGTGACCATGAGCTGCATGGCAACGGGACGGTGATCACTGACGTTGTAGTCGTATTCCGACCAACCACCTTCCATGTGAGCGGCAATGTCGAGGCATGCCACTTCTGTGCTGGAGGCGCTAAAGTCGGTAAAAAGTTCATCGGAAAGAAGCAAGTGATCCAAGTGAGAGGGCCAGCCAGGGAAAGACCAGCCCGAGCTGGGGCCCTGCGCAATGGGCATGTCTGCAAAGAGATAATCCTCCGGCAGTTCCAGAAAAGGCTCAAACACATTGTTGGCTGGCGCCTCTTGGATGAGGTCGTTCAGATCGCCGAGGACGATGACGCGATCGTCTGACAACTCTTCTTGGATGTACTCATTGATGAGGACGCAAGCCTCTCTGCGTCTCATTTCTTCATCACCATCGTCTGACCAATCGATGCTCCCGTTTCCACAGCACTTGAAGTGGTTGTTGATGGCATAGAATGCTTCGCCATTGAATGAGAAATGAAGAATCAATGGGGAACGGGGGAGGGGACTCCAAAACGGTGACTCTGTGTAGATTTCAAAAGCTTCAATTACTTCGATTTGACTGGAGTTGTAAACGTAAACGAGGCCACCAAACCAACCCTCCATGAGGATGTAGTCGTAGTCGTCCAGGTCTTCGATCATGCTTTTGAACGCGGTCGTGTCGTCAATTTCTTGGATGCCCCAGAGATCAATCTCTAAGTTTTGGACGATGGCTTTGACCCGATCAATCGTTGCTGTTCCATTTTTGGGAAACCATTCAATGTTCCACGTCGCAACATCGAGTGTGGCAGGCGTCCCGAATTCCAAATCCTCCAGCGTTTGAGCTTTGGTGACGGTTGGACTAAGCAGGGTCAACAGGAGGAGAAAAGGGATTAAGTTCCGCATGCCTCAAAAGTAACTTGAAACGAATGCCCAGAAGACAAATTGAAGGCCTCTGTTCAGGGATCCAATATAGATTGCAGGTCACTTGTGACATCAGATCTAAAACGTGGTCTCTTATTCGCTCTTGCGGTCAGGCTCCAAATTGAAAAGCATCAAATGATTTCAAGCAGTGGCTCTCCTGATGGCTCTCCTGATGGCTCCTCGTCCGCTTCATTGCGGGCTATTTCGCCTCTGTTTGCATCTGTTTGCATCTGTTCGCATCTGTTTCTGACGAGTCGAATGTGAGCGTGGCATGGTCAAAGCACGCATCGAAACAACTTTATCCATCAATGTGTGCTGGAGCAGGCAATGATTGCTTGAGCAGGTCCGATTTCTGCAAACAAAATCTGATCAAGCACGTCATGAAGGCATTGGCGCTGCGCTTTCGTTCAGGATTAAACTATGACCCGATTTGCTGCGTAGCACCGGAGTTGATTTCATCGATTGCTTTGGCAAGTTTCCAATCTAATTCGGTTACCACGTGCCCCGCGTCATGGGTCGTAAGCTCTAGGCGAACACGGCTGTATTCGTTGAAGATCGCAGGGTGATGGTTGAACCTCTCCGCTAGAATAGCCACTTCATTGAGGAATGAAAAGGCTTCCACAAACGAGTCAAAGTTAAAATCACAAATGAGTTTGTCGTCGGTTTCATTCCACATAATGGCCAAGCTACGGAACAATTGACATGCTTCGAATGGCTTGAATCACTCTGATTTGATGCGGGCGGCAAAAAATCGTGTGATTCCGATTTGAACTTGTCCATTGACCATACGCCCGCGCCATTCAGGAACCCCATTCTCTTGGTTTTCACCATTGTATCCATTGTTGAACCGCTGCAGCCCTGCGCTTAAACTGAAGTCTGCACGCCATTCAGGCGCAATGTAAAAGCCCGTGTAGAGTCTTCCTGTAGGCATCCAGTTTAGCCGTGTTTGAGCCAGATTGGAATCAGAGTAATCGGATACCAGTCCGTTTGTGCCAATGGTTCTGCCTTCAGCATAGCTTCTCAATTGGATCAATGCTCCCAATCCAATTCCTAATTGCCAACGCCCAAAATACTGCTGCTTTTGCCACTCGATTGGAAGTGCAAAAGCTCGAAACCGATTGTAGTGCGATATATCGCGCGTCTGCCGTTCAATGCCTTCGACGTCGCCCATGACGACCGCCATTGTGTCTCCCGTGATTTCGTTGATTTGAACAGACAGGACACCTTCTGTTGTGATGGCATGTTCACTGTGTTCAGTATAATCCAAATGCTGAATGAATTCATTCCAAGCGATGCCCACAGCGAATGATTGCGACCATTTTTGGAATTCCAACATCAGACCGCATCCAGCACTGAAGTTTGCTCTAAAAAACTCGTTGAATTCGGATTCTCGGCCATCGCCGTAGGCAAATTGACTGACGGTTGGCCCGCCGTAAGCGCGCAATGCGAATGGCATTCCGACTTCGGATTCTTGACTGTTGTTGTCTGGTTGAATTGCTAACCCTTGAATTGGTTTAATCGGTGCTTCCCGCACCAAAGGCAGAAAGAGCATGGGAGGCAATTTTCTTGCTGACTCCGAGTTGGTTTCTGGGCCGATTATTTGGGCATTTTCATGAGCGTATTCTACCGCGAGAGGTGCACTGGGATATGAAGGTGTTTTTGCGGAAATTTCCTCAACTGCACTGGTAGTGGGCTCGATGGAAGGCGCTGCCAAGGCGAGGTCCAACGCTGTTTCGCTTGTGGCTTCTTTCGCCAAAGAAGGGTTGATTTCAATTGAATTTTTGTTTGTGGAAGGAGTTGAAGTGTTGTCCTCATTGGTTGGAGGAGCTGGGGCATTGGACGCAAGGTTGATGCCTTTTTTGGCGATGTTTGTTGCCCTGGTTTCGAAAGGCGTGTTGGTTTCTGATGATGCCTCCGGCTCAGTCGATGCTGCGGTTGGCAAAGCGGAAGCCACAAGTGCAGAGGTTGATGGCTCAGACTCAACGGGAGACTGGAGCAATGGGTTTGCTTTTTGTGTGATTTGGTCAGATGGCAGAACTGATTCTGTCGAGATTGCAGTGACTTGCTGCGTTTCAATGGTTGCTTTCGTGTTCTGAGGTGCCTCGCTTGAGTAAAAGATGGCAGCTGCTGTAACTCCAAACACAGCAACCACGGCAATGGCCCAGCTGCCCCAATTGGCGGAAAACTTAGAACCCGTAGCGGATGAGTTGGAAGTAGCCGGAGCTATTTGACTTTCTATGGAATTCCACAGAGTTTCCTCCTGACCCGGAGTTCCTTTTTCCTGGTATGAGCTGAGGCGATTTTTTAAAATTTCTTCCCAATTTTTCATGACAAGTTTTGCATTTTGGGGATCAGTTCGCCCCCGGATAATTTAAAACGGTCCATCACCCACTTTCGCGCTCGGGTAAGTCGCTGCCGCGACAATTCCGGTGCAATCCCCAACATTCCTCCAATTTCTTTGTGGTTGTAGCCTTCTACGACGTAGAGGTTCAATACTTCGTATTGTTCCTTGGGCATGCCCTTTAAGACTGAAATCAAATCACCCAGAGCCAAAGTCTCTAGGGCTGACGGGTCTACCTCAAGCGATGTTTGTCCGGGAAGTTCTTGAATGCGCTGTCGCTTTTTCCCTTCGGTAATAGCTACGTTGACCGCGATTCGGGCAGCCCAACTTCTGAATTTTCCTTTGCTTGGATCAAACTTTTCCAAATTTTTGAAAATCCGAATGAAGGCCTCTTGAAGAACATCCTGAACCTCATCTTCATCAAATATGTACCGCCGAACTGCTCCTTTGAGGTAAGGAAACATAGCTCCAAACAATTTCCGTTGCGCTGCGGTATCTCCGCGTTTGCATCCTTCAATCCACTCCGCTTCCTGGTGCTCTGAATCAGTCATCTAGCATCAACAATCGATGACCAGAGGTCCGACCACACCATTGATTGGAGTGCCGGTAAGAATGATTTCAGGGAAAAACATAAACCCGCTTGGTCCGCAAGTGTAGGAGACGGTGAGTGTACATTCTGTGGTGCCTTCTTCAAAGAGGTATTGCTGCAAGGTCAATCCCGAGTGCGCTTCAAATGAGCTTGGACCTGCAATGAACGAGGGAGAAGCCTGCACCGTTATGTTGCTGTTCCAGAAAAGATTTGATTCAATGACAATGGTGATTTCCTCTCCACTGGCATCGGCATCGCAGTCGCAGTCTTCGTTTACGAAGCCCATGACGTATCCAAATTGGTCAGACTCCACATGGCACGTGTCTCCAATGTTGAGATCGAGCTCTTCACAATCCATGAGGAAGACCGTCTCGTGTTCAGGCAGTTCTTGGACAACTTGAACTTCTTCGAAATTCGTTTTGGTGCACGAAATAGCAGCCATGCAAAGCACAAGGGCAATCCAGAAGATGGAAGTGAAGGCGTGAATTGGACGATGCATATGTACGTCGGTGAATGGATTTCCTGAGGTCTGTACTAAACTAACAGGCGAAATGTGACAAAAATACGGAACAACGTTTCAGCGAGTAGAGTAAGAACAACACGAGACCAAATCAATTGATCTCATGCTCCAATAGGAGAGGGTTCCCGTCAACCTAACTTTTGTTTCTCGGGCAATCCGCTGTGGTCTGAGAATTACTGTTGGATGACTCGCAAAGATCGAGTCGCTCCCTCCGAAGTTTTGAGGTTCAATGAATACAATCCTTTCGCGATGCCAAAAAACTCAATGCTTTGTGCACCTGAACCTGCGTAGGATTTGACGAGCTTGCCGTCAGTACTGATGAGTTGGCCCTGCCATTCGATGTGAGAGGCGATGCCGTTCAGCTGCACCATGCCATTGGCAGGATTGGGGTAGAGGCTGGTTCCCTCGAAAACATTGTCGCGCACTGATGAGGCCGATGCTTCGCAAATTTCAATGCCATACGAGCTAGGCGGAACCTCATTTGTACTCGTCTCCTCCACCAAAAGAGCCCCTGCTTCATCAAAGACGACGTAGCCGGCGTATTGCGGTTCAAAAAAGGGTGATTGAACAACAAAATCCAATGGCCCTGGAGCCACCTGTGCCATAACGGATACTTGATAGAAAGGACTGTACGTTTGATTGAAAGGAATGTAGGTAACGAGTTCAGCGCCCGAATAAATAGACAAGCTTCCACCGAACCAGCCTTCTTGGGCATCATCGTTGAACTGGATTTCGATGGGTCCGCATGCTTCGGCGCTTTCGGAACAGGGGCGTAGGCCGTAGATGCTCCGAGCTCCGCCTGAAGAGGAGTAGATCACATAGCCGTTGTCATCTTCAATTTCATAAGCATCTGAACCACCTCCTCCAGAATACACAACATTGATTGTGCTGTTCGCATTTGCTGGAAAGCTAAATGAATCGACCCCAAAATTGTTTGGTGACTCAGAAGCAATCAAAACACCATCGGCGTAGATGTCCAATGAACCGCCGTTCCACGGATCCTCACCCCAAGGGTTTGAGGCTGAAATCATGCTTGCCGTCCAGGTCCCGCAGGTTCCTTCAATCACAGGAAAATCGTAGGGAATTAGTTCTCCCATCGAGTGCACAACACCATTGTAAGCGAGGAGGTTAGCTTGTTCGACGAGCGCTCCATCGACAGCAATCCCATCAGAGTCTACAGAAACATTGAGGAAGTCGTTGCTGTAGGTCTGAAGCTGCATACCGTTGAATAAATCGGAGCTCTCGTACACAGCTTCTACGATGTGCCTGTTGACAATTTCGTCCATTTCTTGGGAAGCGAGCAATTCATCCACATTAGCAAATCCATTCAATTCAGCAAAAGCAAACAACGCCGCGTCGGTTGGAGCGAATACAGTGAAAGGCCCAGGTGCGTCTTCATTGTCATTCAAGATCGGCTGGCCACGCAGGTCATCGTCCAATCCTTCATTGAATATTGCTTGCTCAAATAGCGTGTGATTCTCGCTTTGCATAATGACATCGAGCACTGTTGCTCCAGGATAACCGGCTGGGGCAAGGACTTTGTCGATGATATGAGCCACACCGTTTGATGCGGTGAAATCCGTGTAGATAATGTTTGCGTCATCCACCATGGCGCCTGCAGCATTGATGCTAATTGTGATGGATTGACCTTCTGTTGTCTCGATGGTCATTCCATCGGTGAGGTCTTCTGCCATATATATTCCCGGGACCACATGGTATTTCAATGCATTGGGCATATCGTAAAAGCTCAGCATGTCAAATTGACTCAAATTCATCAATTCCATCAGTGCGTCTGTGGCACTTTCTGTTGGAACAAATACAGTGTATTCGTCCAAGAGATTCAAATCCACACCATAACTGGTGCTGCCTTGGTAAAGACTTGGGCTTAGGTAGGTATTCATGGCGTAAGCCCCTTCCCAACTCTCAACATAAGCAAGGGAGGCGTCGGCATAAGTCATATCACTCATCAAATCAGAAAGGGTGTAGGCATCAACGCTAATGGTCGCATTCATTCCCAAATCTGGTTGCACGCCGACGGAAGATGTGTATTGGTAATTTCCGGGGGTATCGAACGTGATGACACCCATGCAGACTCCATCGATGTTGCCTTCCAACGATTCTAGGAAGAACGACTCGGGATTGTCTTCGTTTGTGCCATCCACATTGTGGTTGCCTTCTGCATTGATGAATGCCACGGATTCCCCAACGGTTATTGGCAATGCGGATGGAGTGAAGACAAAATCAGTGAGATAAACAGTGTGGTCTGCCTCACATTGTGCTTGGATTTCGGCTTGTGTAAATCCAAAAATCAAAGCTGCGAACAAGAGAATGTGTTTGATCATGTGTGCTGTGGTTATTTTTGGTGGTACTTCCATTGTCTGGCAATTGTGACACTTCAATGCTTGAAAATTTGTTTTTTCTTCAGAGCGGCATTTTTCCGATCATTAAGCTACCGAATCAACCGCCAATAAAACCGAACCTTGGAAGTTTTGTTCTTGTTTCACTTGGCAGGTTGAGCCGATTCAATGCTGATGTTTCCCATTTCATCTCCTGCCGATGTACCTTGCCGCGTGCCAAAAGATTCATCGAAACAAATCGCCCGATCCCATGGGCAGCGGTTGCATCCGCGCAATCGAAACCTCAGCCGCTATCTGATTCCTGCTTTGGTCAAACGGTTGCCTCAACTTGGGGAATTTGTGCAGAAGTCCAAAGGGGGAGAGGATACCATCGATTTCACGCGTCCAGAGGCGGTCAAACTATTGAATCGTGCTTTGATTTTAAACGATTATGGTCTGGATCACTGGGACTTCCCACCGGAGAACCTTTGTCCACCCGTACCTGGACGCGCTGACTACCTGCATCACATGGCGGATCTGTTGCGTGAAAATCACTTTGGCAACATTCCAATGGGCTCAGAATTTCGAGTATTGGATATTGGCGTAGGTGCCACGGCGATTTATCCAATCGTAGGAATCGTTGAATACGGTTGGTCTTTTGTTGGATGTGACGTTGCCCAGGCCTCTTTGGATTCTGTTAAATCCATCGTCGCGTCGAATTCAATGCTCCAAGACCATTTGGAGTTGCGCTACCAAGACGATTCCACCTGCATGTTGCGAGGAATCATAACTGATTCCGATCGTTTTGTGTTTACAATGTGCAATCCCCCATTTCATGCCAGCGCCGAGGATGCTGCTCAGGGGACGATGCGGAAAACCAAGAACCTTTTGGGGGGAAAGCAATCCAATCCCATGCTCAACTTTAGCGGAATAGCGCAGGAGTTGATATTCGAAGGAGGTGAAGTGAGATTCATTCAAACGTTGATCCGTGAGAGCCAGAATTATGCTCACAATGTATTTTGGTTCACCACCTTGGTATCAAAACAGTCGCATCTCAAAGGGCTTTATGCCGTTTTGAAGACCGTTCGTCCTGTGGAGGTCAAAACGATCGCCATGGGCACTGGAAATAAAACAACGCGGATTTTGGCTTGGACCTTTGTTCCAAAAGAGGAACGCTCGCATTGGCGATGAGGCGTTTTGTGCATCGCATTGCGCATGCAATGGACGATTGCCAAAAAGCACGCTCTTTTTTTTGGCTGTGGTCTTAATTTCTGAGTTACTTTTCTCACATGCGATTATGTAAGTCTCTCATTGCCATATTTCTCGCGCTGATTTCTAATTGTTTGTCGGCGCAGGACACGTTGTGGATCGTTCGTGGAGAATGGACGCACATTCCGGATTCTGTTCAAGCAATTCGATTCAATTCCAGTGCAGATTGGTCAGGCATTAACGCCACCCTTTCTCGAGCGTCTGACGAATCGACTTCGCTCGTGGTGGTCAACACGGACAGCTTGAGCCATACGTGGAAACTGCATGTGGATGAAGAGGAGGAGTGGGCGATTGAAGCTTTTGATACGTTGACTTTTGAAATCCCCGCACTTCCCATTGGGACATACCTCTTTGGTCTTACGGATGAGATTGGACATGTCTTGGGCGCGAGCGGTCAATTGCAAGTAGGATTAGGAGTGGAATTCCCTCTCTTTCATTGGAATTTGGGAGATTGGTCCATGCAACGAATGGCGTCAGCAAACATGGGAGTTCCTGTGGCATGGGAAGAGCCATATGTACCCGAGCAATTCACCATCAATGAGCGCACTTATCCTGCGACTGTCGATGATCCTGAAGCCCTTGTGGCCATGAGCCTTGGTGATACGTGTTGGATTTCTATTGCGAATCACGGGTTCATGGATCACGTGTTTCACTTTCATGGATTTCACGTGACTATGGTGAGTAGCACGCATCATCCTGAGCGCGTTGGATGGTCCAAAGACACCGTCCCTATTCGCATGGGAGAGGGGCTTGTTGTTCAACTCGTTGCCAACCAAATGGGAATGTACCCTGTTCACAATCACAATTTGATTGCTGTAACAAATGCAGGCTTTTATCCAGGAGGAATGATCACGCAAATCCATGTGATGCCATGAATCAATTTCGAATGTGCTTGATGATATGTGCCATTGGTGGAGCTTCACTTTGCTCTGGGCAAATGGCGCCACCTCAGTTGTTTTCGGGCATGGAGGGATATACTTTTTTGCCCGACGGCACAGCCATACCCATTTGGGGCTATGGTTGGGTTGCTGACGGTTACATCACCCTGCCAGGTCCTCTGCTAGAATACACCCAAGACGAGTTCGTGCAGCTCAACTTCACGAATCCTAGCCCTGAAAGCCATACAATCCACTTGCATGGTCTGGACGTAGACCAAGCCAATGATGGAGTGCCGGCAACAAGTTTTTTTGTTGTCACAGGGCAGGAAGCCACGTATGAGTTTACCGCGGATTATCCCGGCACGTTTCTTTATCACTGCCACGTGACGACGACCTTGCATTTGACGATGGGTATGTACGGGATGATTTTGGTGAATCGTCCTGACATGACGTTGTTTGAGGGAGGACCATCGTACGCTGAAAATGCCCCAATTTTGTTCAGTGATTTGGCCATTGAGACCAATGTAGATGCCGTGCAGTCTTTTCCTTTCCATGACATTCGCCCAGACGTTTTTATGGTCAATGGTGTTTCTGGCAATCAGTTGGAACAACCAGACCATATCATTGACTTTGAGCCTGGTGAGCCGATTGCGCTGCGCCTGGGATCCATGGCTTACAGTCTGATGCGATTGGACTTTCCATCGGAATTGAACGCGACCTGCTACATGAGCGACGGAAGGCCACTTCCAGAGCCGTTTGATGTGGAGGAAATGGACATTTTTCCAGGTGAGCGATTCACTGTTATGATTGAACCCGTTGAAGGATGGGACGGATACATCGGATGTGAATTCTGGAACATTCCGGACCAGGAACTTGATGGAGAACAATCGATTCATGTGAGAGATAAAAGCCTATCGGTGGGTGAATGGAGTGAATTGATCGCTCCTTTGGGATACCCAAATCCCACCCGTTCAAGCATCTCATGGAATGGGCCTGCCTCGGTGTCCGTGTTTGATGTCTCTGGTGTTCTTGTATTTCAAGGTCCTCTTGACCAAGGTCAATTGCACGTCAATGGATGGTCCACTGGAATGTACATGGCCATTTTCCCTGACGGAAATCGCTCTCGGTTTTCAGTGATTCACTGAGCCATAACGGACTTGATTCTCTTTGCTCAATGCAATGTTTCTTTGGAGCGCTGACAGCTTGAAATTGGGAGTGTAAAAATGATTCACGCGATTCATTGGCTTGGTCTCACAAGCTCCTCATTAGCTCCGCAATAGCTGCGCAATCGCCCGAACACTGGTTCGTTTGCAGTGAGCCCAAATTTCGAAGAAGTGTGCATGCACAATGGCAAAATGAGGGTTGTAGTTGCCGATCTGCTTTTTCTCCATCGATATGAATGAAGTGCTTTAGACCATTTGAATGACGGTTTATGCCCTCGAGGTCAGAATGGTGGAACATGTCATTAAGATATTGGTTACCAAGGCATGAAAGCCGAATTAACACCACCAGTTATCGACCACAAGACACACTTGCTCAATGGAAAACTTATTCCATGGAGCGGAGACGTGGCAGAGGTTCGCAGTCCCATTTTACCATCAGATGCCTCAAAAGAGGATGAGCTGAGGGGTGTTTTATTGGGATCTGCTCCGGACATGGATGAACCCTCGGCAATTGCAGCACTGGAATCTGCAAAAAGTGCATATGATTTTGGTCGCGGAGCATGGCCAACTGCAGATGCAAGCGTTCGAATCAGTGCAATGGAGAAATTCATCGAGCGGATGGTGCCCAAACGCGAAGAGGTGGTCAATTTGCTTGTTTGGGAGATTTGCAAAAAACGATCTGATGCGGAGAAAGAGTTCGACCGAACTGTGATTTACCTGAAAGAAACGGTCGCCGAATACAAAAACTTACACAGGGAAGGAAGCCACATCACCTCTGTCGACGGAACATTGGCTCAAATCCGTCGTGGTCCAATTGGTGTTGTGCTCTGTCTCGGTCCGTTTAACTACCCTCTGAATGAAACGTTTTGTGTGTTGCTTCCAGCTCTGCTGATGGGAAATACGTGTGTGTTCAAGCCCGCAAAATATGGAGTGCTGTTGATTACACCGCTGCTCGAAGCATTTGCAGAGAGCTTCCCTCCCGGTGTTGTCAACATCATATTTGGCCGTGGCCGTACCCTCGCTTCGCCCATCATGAAGACTGGTAAAATTGATGTTTTGGCTTTGATCGGAAATAGCAAAAGCAGCAATGCATTGATTTCTCAACATCCCAAGCCCAACAGGGTGCGCCAGGTTTTGGGATTGGAAGCGAAAAATCCTGCAATTATTTTTGAGGACGCAAACATTGAGTTAGCGGTCAAGGAATGTGTCAAAGGTGCCTGGAGTTTCAACGGTCAGCGCTGCACGGCGTTGAAGGTCATTTATGTTCATAAGGGCATCCGCGAGGAGTTCCTCAAGGCGTTTGCTGCTGAAACTGACAAGTTAAGCGTGGGCAGTCCTTTTGAAAATGCAGACATCACACCTCTGCCAGAACAAGGCAAGGTGCAGTACATGCAATCTTATGTTGATGAGGCAATCGCCAAGGGCGCTGAGGTTGTGAATGGAAGGGGAGGACTGGTCCAAGGAAATGCGTTTTTTCCTGCCATTCTCTTCCCAACTAGCCGCGACACAGCCATATTTCGCGAGGAGCAATTTGGCCCTGTTTGTCCCGTCTTGGAATTTGAAGATTTTGAGGAGGTGTTAACCGATGTTGCGGAGAGCAATTATGGCCAGCAAGTGAGTGTTTTCACACAAAATGCTGAAGCGGCAGGCCGCTGCATCGATCATCTGGTCAATCAAGTTTGCCGTGTAAACATCAATGCTTCTTGCCAGCGCGGCCCCGATGCATTGCCCTTCACAGGGAGGAAGGACAGTGCGGTGAGCACCCTCAGCGTGAAAGCTGCCTTGCGTTCTTTCTCCATCCGCACGCTGGTCGCGTGCACAGAAGACCAGAAAGAACTCATGGAAGATGTAATCTCAGGAGGTCATTCCTCCTTCTCATCCATGAACTACTTGCTCTAGAATCGTTGGGTTTTGGATTAGCCCCGAAACGGTTTTGATCCGAATCCACTGCGTTTCCCAGCCCCACCCGTCTTTTTCTTTTTGAAGCCACCTCCAGAGTCATTGGATCGCCCAGACTTTCCAAAGCCTCCGTACTTTTTTCCGCCTCCGCTGCTGCTGCCTTCTCCGGCTGAGCCGCTTCGGTCTTTGCGTCCGTTTCCACCCGAGCTGCTCGAATCGCTGGATTTTTTAAAACCACTACGGGACTTGGTGTACCCTCCTGAACGGCTAGATCCTCCTGAGCGGCTGGACCCTCCTGAACGACCAGATCCGCCTGAACGGCCATATCCTCCAGCAGAGCTCCGTCGTTGCGGAGATCGCTCGCCATCTTGTTTGGCGCGTTGATTGATGTCACGACCAGAATCCACGTTCAAACGCGCCAGTTCCCGCGCTACGAGCCTTGCAATCAATTCGTCCTTCGGCGTTTCCTCAAACAGCAAGTTCATTTGCATGATGAGATCGAAAGGCACACGGTCAAAGGCTTTTTGATCCAGGACATCATGTGCCCATTTCATCATTCGGGCTTGTACGATTTCTTCAGCACCTGGGACTTCGACGGGGTCGAATGAAATGTCCATCTCACGTGCCATTCGGTTGACATAGCCTTTTTCACGGTTGCTGATGAATGCGAGTGAGATTCCCTTTTTTCCGGCACGTGCAGTCCGTCCAGAACGGTGTGTGTAATAAGCTTGCTCGCTTGGTAACGAGTGGTGAAATACGTGTGTAAGGTCATTCACGTCAATTCCACGAGCTGCAACATCTGTGGCAATCAGAACCTGCAAGTCACGATTCTTGAAACGACTCATCACGCGATCGCGCTGTGGTTGAGACATTTCACCGTGCAAAGCATCGGCTCTGAATCCCATTTTCAACAGGTCTTCGGCCAAGGCTTGGGTGTCTCTTCGCGTGCGGCAAAAGACAACACCATACAAATCGGGCTCGAGCTCCAAAAAGCGCGCCATTGCCTCCGTTTTGTCAGACTGCTTGACCACGGCATACCGATGCTCAATGTTGGCGTTTACAGTGGTCTTAGGATCTACGCTTACTTCAAAGGGAGAATCCATGTATTGCTTGACCATGCGGCGGATTTCACGCGGCATCGTAGCTGAAAACAACCACGTTTTTTTGGTTTCTGGTGTGAATTCTAGGATGGTGTCAAGCTCATCCTTGAAGCCCATGTTGAGCATTTCATCCGCTTCGTCCAAAACCAAATATTTGATTTGATCCAATTTCAATGCTTTGCGCTTCACCAAGTCGATCAATCGACCAGGCGTGGCGATGACGACATGGCGTGGTCGCTTGAGTTGGGTGATTTGCGTCGAAATATTTGCGCCTCCATAGACAGCTACGCTTTTGATTCCTTTGAGATGCTTGGAAAACAACTCTATTTGTTCCGCAATCTGCTGACCCAATTCACGTGTTGGTGCCAAAATCAAGGCTTGCACGCTGTCATCCGATGCGTCGAGATGATCGAGCAGAGGAAGACCAAATGCGGCTGTTTTTCCCGTTCCGGTTTGGGCGAGACCAATGAAATCGCGGTCACCTTGCAACAGGTGCGGGATGGCTTGGCTCTGAATGTCGGTGGGGGTGTCAAAACCAAGTTGACCGATGGCTTTGAGGATCGGGGCGGAGAGGCCGAGGGTGTCGAATGAATCCAATGCAGTATTTACTTCAGCGTGCAAGTTCCGTCAAATCAGGGACATTTCGACTTTTCTGGCAAGGGAATGCTGAAATGATGGGTGAATATTTTTGCTACCTTCCCTGAATCATCCTTTAATCTCGCCTCAATATGACTCGAAAGTCCTTTGCTTTGATAAGCTTGGCTTGCTCGTTCGTGACTTGCAAGGCCCAGCAGGAGGTGTGTTTTTCCATTGAAGGCAATCCTTTTGAACAGGAAGATGCATTTTCTGAATTCACTCATTATATTGATGTGTTGGGGTGTTTTCATGTTTTGGCAGAATCAGGTGTTTCCGATTCGAAATTGCTTCACGTCGCTGCTGTGGCAGCGGAGTTACTAGACCAAGATGAGGATGGCCAAGTCGATGATCCCTCAATCGAGGAAGCTTTGTCCACCGGGCAGGCTTTGATGCCAATTTTGAATTTCGAAGGTTCTGATGCTGAAGAAGTGCTCTTCGAATCATACGATGGAATTGGCATTGCTGCAGTTCTGTACAACGAGGAGATTGATCCTGAACAACCCGGTCACTGGGGGGCGGACGCAACAGTGGAAGAAGTGCTGCATACCATCAACCATGTGGGGCATGCAATGGTTTACCCAGAAGCCTTTTCCTTACAGCCTAATTCTTCATTGCTCAGCGAAGCAATGGACGTGGCCCGGGGAGGCCAGTTCATGTCCGTCCCTGATGCATACCCAGAAGAAGCTTGGTACCACTACGACGACTGGACGTGTGACTATGAGTGCATGGCAATAGAGTACCTTTATTGGTGCATCGTTACGCAGATGGGTATTTTGAACGACGCAATTACTGCCCAAGGGATTTCCAATGAGTGGGAGCTGCCATCCCCTGAAGCTTTGGAGATTACAGACGTTTTGATGCATGCATTGATCAACGATGCAACATACATGCTTCCTTTGGTAGCTCCGGACGGGAATTATTGCCCGACATCGGCGGGCGCTTCAGATGGTTTTGGCGCCGAGCGCAGTGTGGTGAAAGTTTTGAATCTGCTCGGACAGGAAGTGAATGGATTGGAAAAGGGAATGAAGTTGCACGTATTTGACGACGGCACTGTAGAAAAGGTCCTGTCCAACGAACAGAACTAATCAGTTCACTCCAGATCTTCAGCGTGTCGGCTGCTCAACCCGCGCTGCAACAAGAGCATAATCACAGCAAGCAGTACCGCTGTCATTTCATATGAAAAAGCATACCACGCGCCGATGCTCAAGGCTCGCCGGAGTAAAATGGTGGCCACAACGAATCCCGAATTGCGCAATACAAAACCGAAGTCGTCCAGGTACTTGAAGGATACCACCAGCAACAGGACGTCCACTAAAATGAGTGCAGTGAAGAATTCATTGTAAAAAACGCTGTTGAGATCTGTGTGGAGTGCTTCAGGGTAAGTGATCCACTCCCAAAGCCAATTTCCAATAGAGTAGACACTTAGTCCGATGAAGAACATTGTCAATAAACCCGCCATGCCCATTTTGAATCGCACAAATTTTTTCAATTCAGATTCCTCCAATCGTGCGACTCTGCGCGGCAAGAGATGATAAAATAGCACCAGCATGCCGCCGAGCGCAAGTGCTGACAGCATGTGGGGGAAAAATGCGGCTTCCCAAGGCCACGTTGACGTGTCTTCCAAGTTTTTGAACACCGAACGGATTTCGATCAAGGCCACAATCTCAATCTGCTTTCCCAGGGAACGTGCAAACGAAGTGGGCAGATAGTAAATGAGCAAGTACACCTCCGCAATCAGAATCACGGAAAATGGCGTGTACAAGGTGGCCAACGGATGAGAGAAAAGAGACTCAGGCAGGTTCCATGTGAAGAATTCGTTTCCAGCGTACAAACTCAAATGGACCAGGAACAAGACCAGCGCGCACGTCACCAAAAACCGCTCAATGTTGCGGCGCATGGTAGGGTTCAGAGCATATTGGGCAAATGTCAGGAACGGAGTGAAGCGTTGCATAATGGTTTAACAGCGAATCGCTTGAAATGTTTGAAAATCAGAGCATTGAGATTTCGGCTCAATCGGTTTCCATGCCAATCAACGCCTTTTCAAACACGCTGGATGCTGCTTCAAATTCCATTTTTAGCACTGGATCTTTGATTCCTCGATCGAATGTGGCGTAGAATGAAGGCAAGACAAAATGTGAATGGACCTTTCCTCCACGATGAGGGAAATCACTGACCGCCAATTCCAAAAGAGTTTTTCCTCCTCGTTTTCCAGGTGAGGTGGCCATGAGGAGCATTGGTTTTTGTTCCCACAAATCCTTTTCAATGACGGAGACCCAATCAATGATGTTCTTGAATGCAGCTGTGTAGCTCCCGTTGTGCTCTGCAAATGAAATGATGATCCCGTCGCATGCCTTGATTTTATTTTTGAAATCCTGCGCAAGGGAGGGGATGCCAGATTCTGCTTGGCGGTCTTCGCTGTAAATCGGCATCTCAAAATCATTCAAATCAACATCGTCAACTTGTGCGTCAAATTGATTTGCTGCCCAAACGGCCAATGCTCGGTTGATGGATTTGCGGCTTGAACTTGCTCCGATAGCTAGCAATTTATGGGTCATCTGATGGCTTTTCTTGATAACAAGGACTTGCGCGAAAGGTTGTCTTTTCGGTATTAAATTCACCACATGCGAATCTTTACATGGTTGGTAATTGTCTGTTCAGTCGGTGCGTGCCACAGCAATGGATCTCAAAGAGCATCGACCAATGATCGCGATACGCTCGTTGTTGTTGCTTCTCGTCTTTTTGAAAGCCGAACGTACCAAGATTTTATTGACCCTTTGGCGCATCCGGTCGTCATCAGATGGCACAATGCTTCGACAATGACAGAACGCGAATTGGCCGCTGTTTTGGCAGAAGCTGACGGTGTTCTCCTCACCGGAGGTGCTGACATTCATCCGGATCGATACGGTCAATCACAGGATACATTGCTATGCGGAAGCATCGACTTGGAGCGCGACGCGCTGGAGTCTTTTTTGCTTGATGAAGTCGATCGAACGGGGCTGCCCTTCTTGGGGATCTGCCGTGGCATGCAGTTCATGAACGTTCACAATGGAGGTAGCTTGCATCCGCATCTCCCCGATTTTCTTGGTCACAACGGCCATCGGGGTGGGGTGTCTGAAAACTCATTGGATACAACCCACGTAGTTGTGGCGCTGCGCCAATGGTCCTCGGGGTCCTGGCAAACCGATGATTCTTCTCAGGTCATTTCTCATCATCATCAAGGCATTGATCGTTTGGCCGAAGGGCTCGAAGCGTGGGCTTTGGCACCGGATGGATTGATCGAAGGCGTTGTGCGCAAGGATACCTTGCGTTATCCCTGCTACATTGGTGTTCAATGGCATCCTGAAAGATCAACAAAGAATCAGCCTTTGGTGGAGGGTGTCGGTTCCTTTTTTGTTCACCAGATGCTCATGCTCGATTGAAGCTGTGCAGAGAAAATTAAGTTGATATGATAAGCACTGAATCCTCGGGGTTAAGTCTGATGGTTTTGGCCATCTTGTTGGCATCGGCAATGGGTTGCGAGGGCCCAAAGACGATCGATGTTAGCACCACTTCGCACTTGTTTTCAGATACAGAGGACTATACGAAATGGGTCAATCCTATGATCGGTACGGCGAAAATGGGACACACCTATCCGGGAGCGACTGTCCCGTATGGCATGGTTCAACTCACGCCACAAACCCATTTTGAGCCGATTGTGGATACGTCGGGATCTTACAATCCTGCTACCTATCCGTATTGCGCGGGATACCAATATGATGATTCAACTATTTTGGGTTTTGTACACACTGCGTTCAGTGGAACTGGCCATAGTGATTTAGGCGATTTACTTGTGATGCCGACTGTTGGTCGTCCGGATCTCGACTCAAATGACAAAGGAGGGCCTCGATTTGGTAGCTCATTCAAGCATTCACAAGAAAGGGCAACTCCGGGCCGTTACAGGGTGCGTTTGGATCGCCACGCGATTGATGTTGACCTCACTGCTACGACGCGGACGGGTGCTCATCGTTACACTTTCACAGAGGGAGGTGCTGCTCATATTGCCTTGGATTTGACCTATAACATTTACCATCATCCGGATAAAAATGTCTGGACATTCGTGCGCGTCGAAAATGACTCCACAGTTGTGGGGTATCGGCAGACCTCGGGATGGGGACGAACCCGATTGGTTCATTTTGCCATGCGCTTCGACCATGCAATCGCAGACTACGGCTATGAAAAGGGTCAAGAGCTTGCTTACAATGGCTTTTACCGGCGTTTCGATGAGGAACGTGGTTTCCCAGAAATGGCGGGCAGAGATCTTCGCGCTTGGTTTGACTTCGGAACCTTTGAAGCCGAAGAAACATTGGAAATCCGCGTGGGTTTGTCTGGTGTAAGCACGGCCGGTGCGTTGGCCAATCTCCAAACGGAATCTGTCTCCAAATCATTTGAGCAATTGCAACGGGAAGCCCATGATGTGTGGAATGATGCTTTGTCCACTGTTCACATTGAGTCGGTTGAATTGAAAGATGACACAACATTCTATACGTCTCTGTATCACAGCATGTTGAGTCCTGTTGTTTATGAAGATGTAAATGGGCAGTACAGAGGCTTAGATCAAAATATTCACACGTCAGAAGGCTTCACGAATTACACCGTTTTTTCCCTTTGGGATACCTACCGTGCGCTGCATCCTTGGATCAACTTGACGCAACCAGATCGAGCTTCAGATATGGTGTCGAGCATGCTGGCCCATGCCGACGAAAGCGTGCACGGCATGTTGCCAATTTGGAGCCACCATGCCAACGAGAATTGGTGCATGATTGGTTACCATGCGGTGTCTGTTCTGGCGGATGCGTTGGTGACGAAAGTGCCCAATTTCTCATTGGAAAGAGCCCTAGATGCGGCCATTCGCACCGCAGAGGTTCCATATTTTGATGGCTTGAGTTCGTACATTGATCACGGTTATTTTCCGGACGACTTGAGTCATTCATCGGTGTCAAAAACCTTGGAATTGGCTTACGATGATTGGTGCATAGCTCAATTGGCTGCAGCTGCAGGTGATGTGAGTATGCAGAAAGTTTTTGAGGAACGTGCCAATGGATATCAGCGCGTTTGGGACAAGACTTCGGGATACATGCGCCCGCGCCTTTCTGATGGGTCGTTTCGTGCAGAATTTGATCCACTCGATACCCATGGACAAGGCTTCATTGAAGGCAACGCATGGAATTATGGGCTCTATGTCCCTCATGCAATTGATTCCCTGATTGCCTGGCATGGTGGCAATGCCGCATTTATTGCTCACTTGGACTCCCTTTTTACAATGCGCTTAGACGATGTCTATTTTGCCCATACGGAAGACATTTCGAGGGATGGCATCATTGGCAATTATGTGCACGGAAATGAGCCGGGACATCACATCGCTTACCTGTACAACTATGCCGGTGCCCCTGAGAAGACGCAAGCACGCGTCCGAATGATTTGCGAATCGATGTACGGCCCTGATGTGAATGGGCTATGTGGGAATGATGACGCAGGCCAAATGTCTGCCTGGTTTTTATTCAGCAGTCTCGGATTTTATCCGGTAGCTCCGGGATCCGGTTGGTACGATTTAGGAGCTCCTCTCGTTCGGTCTGCTGTGATCAAAGTGGGGGATCAAATTTTACAGATAGAAACAGAAGGAGCAAGGGATGGAGCGTTGGTGGAAAGGATATTGTGGAATGGTGAAGTCATTCAAGGTCTTCGGATTCACGCAGATCAACTTTTGCAGGGCGGAACACTTCGATTTGAATTCAAGGGCTGACTAGAGATGGATGAAGAAAGAAACCTACGGAAAAGGATTCCATAAGGAGATGCCTTAAAAATGTTGCTCTGAACGGTCGTGTTTGATGTAAATTCCGCTCGCTAACCTGCGCTTTGTTTTGCAAAGCACCTCTATAAATGTGGAAATGACCACCGACCGAACCTCAATGGTAAACTCGCTTGAGTCTCTTGTTGAAGACCTTGCTTTGCAAGGACCGAATCCGTTGAATTACGAATCCCTTTGCGCGTGGGTGGAATCCATGGACTGGAATTCCATGGATTGGCAACCGCTTTTGCCTTCAATGGATGATCCATCAGACTATGCGAGGAACATCTTGTGCTTGGAGCCTTTCGAGGTGGTTCTGATTCAATGGCCTCCCGGTGTTGAGAGCGCCGTGCATCACCATAAAGGATTTTGGGGAGCAGTGGTTTGCCTCCAAGGAACTGTCGAAAATGTCGCTTTTGAGCTCAAGCAAGATCAGTTGCGTATTTCTGAAATCATCCACGCTACGGAACGAGGCATCATAGCAGAACCGGACGGAACCCTGCACAAAATAAAAAATGCCAGCGATTCGGAACCTTTGGTCACGCTTCATTTTTATTCTCCTGCGCTGGCAGATCTCGATGGCCTTGTCTTGTTCGATTTGCCCTCAGGGAATCGCCTTACATGCAATTCACTGGCACCGACCGCCTCAGTCGCTTTGGATCGGAGTTTCTATCGGGCAGTTGAGCTTGAAGCATTTGAATACATCCCTCCTTCGGATGCGTCTCATTTTCATTGCAATATTGTTCCGAAGCCATCGCCAGAAGCCATCGAAAAAATGGTTTCAGATTACTATGCCGAGCATGCCTCGGTATATGACGTACAGGATTTCCAGGTGCTAAAACGCAACCGCTACACCGCTGCCATTGACGATCGAATCGTGCGATGTCTTCGTGATTTGAATACAGATCAGTCCATTCGAAAGGTCATGCACTTTGCCTGTGGCACAGGGCGTAGGGCAGCTTCAATTCGTGAATTGGCTGCTTTGTCCTATCAAATGCATGGGGTTGACTTGTGTCAAGGAATGGCAGATCAGGCTCAGGAGCGGGGATTGCAGGTCGAGGTGGCTTCACTGATTGATATCGACCGACGATCGAATTGGGATGATTTCGATGCCATAACGCTACTCTACGCTTATGGCCACTTGCCGACCCGAAAAATTCGGAAGCAAATTTTGGAAACAGCCTATCAAATGCTCCGCTCGGGCGGTCAATTGATTTTTGATGTGTTTGATGCCGCTGATCCAAGTGAATGGGGCCCTGATGCGGCACGCCAGTTTCATGATCAACGATTGGGCGCGCAAGGCTACGAAATTGGAGACGTCTTTTACAAAAGAAGCAAAGGTGATGAACTCGCTTTCATGCACTATTGCGATCGAAAGGAATTGGAAAAACTTGTCTTGCAATCGGGATTTGATTCCGTTGAAATGACCACCATCGGTTACGATGAAAATTCAGGTGAAGAGGCGGAAACAGGCAAGCTTTTTGTTGTAGCAAAAAAGGTGTAACCGCATCTTAGCAGCACAAGCGAGTTTCTGAAGTGGTGGGGCTCAGAGCTTGTTCGTCAGGGCATGACGTTGGTTGGATTTTCTTGCACCTGGCGATGGCTCGTTTACCGTTGGCATATTTTGCAACTCTTGAACAATTTTGTCCGATTGCGGTATTTACTTTTGTACCTCTGATATGAAAGACTTCACACCAGTTTCATTGCCTGTTGCTTTTTCGATTCAATGCATTCTTGCGGCGGTCACCATGATGTGGGTGATATTGCCGTTGGTTCAATTTTCCAAAGCATTGAGTGCAGATGACATTCAGACTGAATGGATATTCGATCTGACCGAGGACGAAAGAGGTGGTGAAAAGGAGACTGAGAAAGACCAAACGGATGACGAGGAAAAAACCCACAATCCGTCACAATTGGAGTCAGAGCGTGATGCTCGTGCGGCGCTGACCTGCGTGGTTCGGCTGAACGTAGCATTGGAGGAGCGGCCAACCATAGAAGATTTAGAACAACCTCCCAGAGCATAAAGGAATGGTTGACTCTGGCAGAGAATGCCAGCCTATTTTTTTCGTACCGAAGATGCGGTGCAAACTTCTTTTTTCTCTAATTGACCCAAGTCATGTTTCGTTCTTTATCTCAAGATGCTCCAGCATCGTTGGTTGTTTTTTTAGTTGCTCTTCCTCTTTGTCTCGGCATTGCTCTTGCATCTGGCGCTCCCCCTCTTTCAGGCTTGATTGCGGGCATCATAGGCGGTCTCATTGTCGGCATGATCAGCGGATCACAACTCGGTGTAAGTGGACCTGCGGCAGGATTGGCTGTCATTGTATTCAACGGAATCCAAGAAATGCCATCGTTTGAAATTTTTCTCCTCGCCGTGTTTATCGGAGGTGCCATTCAAATGATCCTGGGTTTTATCAAGGCAGGTATCATTGGTTTTTACTTTCCTTCGTCTGTCATTCAAGGAATGCTAGCGGCGATTGGGATCATTATTTTTTTAAAGCAAATTCCGCACGCTGTAGGATATGATTATGAGCCGGAAGGATCGTTTGAGTTTGCTCAAGATGCAACGCACAACACGTTCTCGGATCTTTTGTTGATGATGAATTACACGGAGCCATTGGCGATGTTGATCGCATTCGTAGGTTTATTTGCCTTGATTTTGTGGGAGCGACCTTTCATGAAAAATATGAACTGGACGCGGTATTTGCCCGGTTCACTTGTTGCAGTCGTTTCAGGTGTTGTGATTCACACACTGACCCAGAACAGCGAATTAGGTCTCAGTGGTGACCATTTGGTCCAAATCCCATTGATGACAAATGGATTGAGTGATATGCTGACTACTCCTGACTTCAGCGGGTGGATGCGAGGCGATGTCTGGTTGCTTGGAGCCACCATTGCCATCGTCGCTTCTCTGGAGACCCTTTTGTGTGTTGAGGCTACAGATAAGATGGACCCTGAGCATCGAATAACACCTACAAACCGAGAGTTGGTTGCGCAGGGAGCCGGGAATATGATTTCTGGATTAATTGGTGGTCTTCCCATTACCCAAGTCATTGTACGTAGTTCTGCGAACATCATCAGCGGAGGGCGCACAAAGCTTTCCGCTATTTTGCATGGTTTGTTGCTTCTGGTCTCAGTGCTGGTCATTCCAAACTTGCTGAACCTGATTCCGCTGTCAAGCCTCGCCGCGATTCTTTTGGTTGTAGGCTATAAGCTTGCGAAGCCTGCTCAATTTGTGTCCATCGCGAAAAGTGGAATTCGAAATTTCATTCCCTTTATCGTCACGGTGGCTGCGATTGTCTTCACGGATTTGTTGGTGGGCATTGGCATCGGCATTGCAATTGCAGTGGCTTTGGTAATTTTCGACCATGTAAAAATGAAGCAAAAGTTGCGACTGAAGCCGCAGTTGAATACGACCGTAGATTCGGAAAAGAAACATCAAACGGTGCACCTAGATAAAGTGGTTCCATTCTTGCACAAGGCGGCCGTTCTCAGAAAGTTAGAGCAACTGCCTTTGGACCATTCCGTCACCGTGGACGCTTCCCATTCCGAGCACTTGGATAGTGACGTTTGCGAAATCATTGAGGCCTTTGTGAGCAAGGAGGACCGGCAAACCAACGAGCGCCAATTTCGGCGTTGATTATTTTATGTTCCTCTAACAATGGGGGGTGTTTGAGAAACTGTTATTGCCTTGATTATTGAATTAAATTGCGGCAAATGGAGGATTTTCAAAATAATAAATTGTCGTTGGATGAGCTTCCGCAGCTGAATGTTCTCGATTTTGAGAGGCTCCCAGGCCGCTATTTTCGGTTGCGCCTCTGGACGTGGGCACTGGTGCTTTTTTTGAGCTCGTTCCTTTTGTTCGGGGGGATTCTGTGGGCCAATGTGAAAGAAGACGTTCTGATTTCAGAAATACCGGCTGTTCTGTGGGGGCTTATGACTGCTTGGTATCTTTTCATTTCGTTGTGGGGAATTTCCGAGTTTAATGGCTTCGCGCTTCGAGGCTATGCAATGAGGGAGCGGGACCTGTCTTTTCGCTCGGGCTATTTCTTTCATGCTTACACGACTGTTCCATTTAACCGGTTGCAGCACAGTGAAATTTCGCAAGGTCCTTTGGCGCGGGCTGTAAAACTGTGCACGCTCAAAATTTATACAGCAGGAAGTTCAGGTGCGAATTTGAGCATTTCAGGTATGGACCCTATCGATGCCCAACGGATTCGAGATTACATCGATGAGCATGGAAGTGAATGATGATTTCAAGGCTGCCTTCAGCGACCCAAGAAGGCAGCATTTTCTCGGGGTGATCCGTTATTTCACGAAGTACCTCGTCTTGCTCGTGCGTTCGTTTTTTCCGATTCTCGCTGGATTGGCTATATCTGATGGGTTGAGACAATATGCCGAGGTGATCGGTTGGGGCATTTTCACATTGGTCGTTGTGGCTGCAATCGTTGAATATTGGCGGTTTCGATTTCACGTTGAGAATCGCACCATCATCATCCAAAAAGGATTGCTTGAACAGGAAACGATCACGATTCCATTTGACCGCATCCAAGCCCTTCATCTCGAGCAGGCACCTTGGCAGCGATTTGTTGGCTTAACGGGATTGAAAATAGATACTGCTGGGACGAGCGGGTCTGAAGTAGACCTTCAAGCACTGAAGATTGATGAGGCCAACGTCTTAAGAGATGGCATTATGTCTGCTCGCGAAGAGAGCGTCACGTCTTCGTCAGAGAATGAGCCGGAGTCGAAGCTGCTGGTTCATTTGTCGCTCAATGCATTGCTGAAGGTGGGAGTGACCCAAGATCACTTTCGGAATGGGTTTTTGGCATTTGGTGCGGTAATAGCGCTTTATGAACCCTTGAAGTCTTGGATTGATGTGTGGCTTTCAGCGGTCCCAGAGATGGTTTGGAGTGTGCTGTCATGGACTTGGTTCTTGTTCATACCTCTTGGGGTTTTCTTGTTTTTGATAGTATCATTCACAATTTCAATAGTTGGGGCATTTTTGAAGTACTTCAACCTTCGTGCTGCACTTCATGCCCAAGAAATTAGTTTGAAGGCTGGTTTGCTGAGACGCTTTGAATACCGAATTCCATTGACCAAAATTCAAATTTTGGAGTGGAAGAGCAATTTGCTTCGTCGCTCATTGCACATCGAAACGCTTCGCATCTTTCAAGCATCTGCTCAAGAGAGCGATGCATCGGGCAAGGGATTGGCAATATCTGTTCCGGGAATTTCTCAAAAAGCCTCTTCAAAGCTAGTCACTGCGGTTTTCCATGATCAGACATATGATGTCAAAGCAGAGCAAATCCAACCCGATTCGTATTTGTTCTACCGTCTTTTAATCACTCGAATTTTATCAGGGAGCGTGCTCTCGTTTGCGTTTGCATCAGGATGGGGGCAATTGTTCATGATTGGGTTGGTCTTGCTTTGGGCATTCTGGTCGTCCCGAAAAATTTTTGAGAATCACTGGTTGAGGGTCACTCCAGATTTGTGCCAGTTGCACTCAGGTTGGCTTCGTAAAAAACGTACGTTGTTTAGTTTTTACCAATTGCAGCGGGTGGTGTTTTACCAGAATGCAGTGATGCGAAAAAGAGGAGTTGCTCACATCACTTTTGCTACATCCGCAGGAAACAGGACGTTTAAGTACCTAAATGAAACGGACGCTTCTCGATTATACGATTGGTCTCTTGCGCAAATTGAGCAAAGCGATCTTGAGTGGATGTAGACGAGTCAACGCTTTTATTGGACTGCGTCTTCAACGATATCGATCATAGCCAAAGCAACTTTCTTCAAGTCCTTGGGCCACGTGATCGTTTTTTTCTCATTCAGCTGCTTGAGGATTTCATCCTTGGTCCATTCGTCGCTCATTGCATACAAGTGCGCGATCTCTTGCATGGAAAAGAAACTTTGTTCAATCCAGTTGTTCACAGTATCATTCGTCAGCGAGCATTCATCACAAAACAACTGGCACCATGTCTTTTGCTTCAGCAATACAATTTCAGTGGAGATTGCATGGAAATAATGCAACCGCTGATTTTTAGGAGGCCGCAAATCTGATGGCTCCAAGGCTGTTCCAACGCCTTCATGAACAATGCGAGATAAGAAATCAACTCTGCCCTTTAGAATGGGGTGGATGTTGCTGATCTCTTTGCTGTTTTGAACCGCTAAATTTGTTAGTTCTCTTGCTTTTTTGGCGTCTTGATTGCGCCAAGCATTTGCTCCGAGCAACGAGTAGCCAAAAGCCAAATGCTCAGGATTGGTGCTAAAACGCAGCAGGCATTGAATGTGCTTCCCAAAGCTGGCGTCTAAGTCTAGAACTGGGACAAAGTGGCAGAGCACGATGGCCGCATAAGAAGTTTCTTGGATGAAGCGTTTGATGATGGCTTCTTCCTGGATTTTGTAGAAATGAGGGGCGACAACCTGTGCGAAAAGCATCAAAGCGTTGTAATGCCTTTGCTTCTCTTTCGCCATCGGTTCAACTGTACCGAGGAGGTCAATGACACGTTGTATTTGATTCTGCTCAAGGGCGGATTGAATGTTGGAGCCAACGACCATTATGCTGTCGATGCTCGGAGAATTTCGGATGAGTTTTTCGTAGAGGAAAATGTCCGAGTTTTCCTGGTCGTTGACCTTCAGAAAGGCACTTAAATCGGCTTGAGATCGAAGCTCCTGAAGAAAGGCATTGATTGAAGTAAATCCAGCTATAAGAGCCAGAATATCCATGGTCTTTGTCCGGAACTCACCCTGCCACTTGACAATTCCGAAAAAGCGCCTCAGCGTATGACTTCCAACTTGCTTACCTGTGTTCTCTTCTATGAAGTTTGATAGGAGTATGCAATCAGCTTGGTTTCGAATGGGCATTTGACATTTCTGTTCAATGGCCTCTCTGAGTTGATGCGTTTGATAAGATGAAAGTTGAATCATACGTTCAGGGCGCTAGTTTCTTTTTTGTTTTAGGTTGGGTTATTTCCAAATGTAATCTTATCAGGTTAATGTGTTGGATTTAAAATCATTAACTTTTATTAATTTACAAATGCGCGTGACACGAATGCTTTGCATTCAGTTCCTGAAAAGGGCGATGGTTCCTGTGCAAAATTCTTGCAAATCAGGCGTGTCGGAGCAGGGGTACTCTAGGATTTCCATGATGTAGAAATAAGACCCTTCAGGGAGTTCGTTTCCGCTTTCATCAAGTCCTTGGAAGGCTGTTTTTTCTGGAGTCATGGTATACACCTGTTGTCCCCATCGATTGAAAATGGTAACAGTATAATTGAGGCAAGAAGCTACCGCGCTGGGAATGACGAATTTCTGGTTGTATTCATCACCGTTAGGTGATATGACATTGGGAACAAAAAATCCCGAGAGATCAAGTGCATTTTGAAGGAACACTTCATCTGTTTGATTGAAGCTACATCCAAATTCATCGGTGACCGTTAGGCCCAATTCAAATGTTCCGGTTTGATCGAAATAATAAATGGACTCTGCAAACAAGGCGATCAATTCGCCGTCTAGAAACCATGAATATTGGTGCGATTCGTTGTCATCTGATGTGGTACTCACCAAGTTCAATTCATTGCAAATCATTTGGAATGTGAAGGACGGTTCGATTGGGGTTGCAAGCACATAATCTATGGTTTCTGTGTTGGAACAGCCATTGGCGTCCACGAGCGTGTATGAAACGCTGTAATTGCCTGGTGTAGCTTCCGTGTGAATCAATGTGCTCCCTTCTAGCAAGTCACCGGTGAGTTCTCCGCCTGCCGGGGCTGGAGAAAGGTCGATGTCCCCCTCGTCAACGCAATAGCTTTCACTTGCACCGCTGGATACTTCTGGCAATGCATTGACCACTAACGCAATAGTGATGATGCTGTCGCAGCCCAATGTTGAGATGAGATTGGTGGTATAGCTTCCCGAAGCATCCACGTTGGAGCCATCCGGCAAGGTGTAACCCACTCCAGCACACGCCTCATCTGCATAATTGATGTTGTACGCCGGGTTTAACGTAAGGTCGATTGTCACGCTGCTGTCGCAGCCTAGAAGCGTCTGCAGTTCAAAATCAAAAACACCAGAGCTTGTTGGAAGGTTTCCGTCGGGCAGCAAGTAGGAACCGTCATCGCATTCCGATAAGCTGACTGCAACATCATAATTTGGCTGGTAAATAACATTGGAGGTGACGGTGCTATCACATCCATTGACCTGAGAGGTGAGAACCGTCACATAGAGTCCTTCTTCGGTCACCACAGTTCCATCACCGAGTTCGATGGGCTCACCCTCGCAAAGCGCAAGGGTGTTTTCCGTTTCGAAAGGCTGTAAAATGGAAACCACGGTTGTAATGGAACTATCGCATTGCGCTAGGGCGGTTTCCAGTGCTACGGGGTATGTTCCCGGTGCCTCGATGATGCTTCCATCGGGCAACGTGAATGTTTCGCCCGCACAGAGCTGCACAGGCATCTGAAAATCGTATGTGGACTGCTCAAACAAATTGACCGTGACGATGCTGTCACAGCCTGCTTCGGAGATGTAATTGGCAATGTAAGTGCCTTCTTCGGTCACCTCTGAGCCATCGGGGAGGGAATAGCCTTCGCCTTCGCAAAAATATTCGGTCGATTCCACTTCCAGTTGGAATGCAATGGTCACGGTTTCCGTGCTGCTGCACCCTTGATTCGTGCCAGTTACAGTGTAGGTTGTGGTTTCAGTGGGTGTGGCCGTTGTAAATGGTCCAAAGCCATTGCTCAGGGTTTCAACAGGAGTCCATGCGAGCTGGAAGGCTCCTGTCGCAAAGAGCTGAATCGGATCATTGCAAGAGGTGGCGTAAACAGGATCGACCGTCAGGATTGGGTATGGGACTACGGTTACAGTGACATCAATGGTGTCAAGGCATTCTTCGGTGGAAGCAATGACGCTGTAAACGGTCGTTGAATCGGGGCTGACCCAAACGTCAGGGCCTTCAAATGTGCTCAGTCCGTCGGCTTCAAGCCATTGGTAATTATCGGCTCCTGCGAGATTTAGAAAAAGCGAATCACCTTCGCAATACTGAGGATTGAGCGGCTCAATGGACATTCCAATTCCGCCCAAAGGAGTAATCGTAATCGTTCCATCTCCTGGTACATTGCCTCCAGTGCAAGTAAACCCTGCAGGTGTCAGGCTGGATCCGCCGCCGCCGCCACCGCCGCCGAGGGTGCCTGAGGCAAAGCAATCGCTTCCGCCGCCGCCGCCGCCGTGTTTGCCGCCACCACCTCCACCACCTGGTCCAACATTGTAACAGGGATCCGTAGCTCCATTGCCTCCAATTCCCAATGTTCCGGCATCCCCATTGTTTCCTGAGTTGATCCAAGGAGGGCCGCCAGCGCCTCCATTGTTTGCTGTGGCACCACTGCCACCTTGCCCAAAAGGACTATCTCCATCATCGCCATTGTTGCACCCCGAAGTGCCTGCTTCCGCATCGGTATTTCCACCTCCAGTGCCTCCCCCTCCGGCAGCAACAGCCACTCGGTCTTCCAATCCGTATGGAGCGACTCGGATGTCCGATGCTCCGCCGCCGCCGCAGCCGGCATTTGCATTGTTGTTCGCTCCACCACCAGCTCCACCACCATTGAATCCAGCGCCAGGACAGTTTCCTTCGCCTCCCACTCGGATTTCGAGAACCTGACCTTCGACAACGTCAATGATGCCCGAGACGGTAGAGCCATTGCCACCATTTCCTCCGCCACCACTTGCTCCTTCTAGTGTGATTTCAATCTGAGCTACGCAGCTCGGCACAACGTAGATTTCAACTTCACCGCTGTAATCAAAAGCGATTGGGGTTTGCCCTGTTGCCGTGTTCCAAGCCAATGCTGCAAGGATTATCACAAAGACTTGACCAGTTCTGGGGATGATTGATGTCATTTGAATTGGAATGTATCTGCCAATCTAAGAAAATAGTAACAACGAAACATCCATGAACGTTGCAAGGAGATATTTTTTTCAATACGAAACGTTTCCATTGATTTGCGCGTAGAAGGAAACGATGTTCTTTTTTAAGAATTACAATCCTTTTTTAGCCGGCTTGAGAAAATCTCTCTGCTGGCTTTTTGTGTTCGGTTTTTTGCAAACGAGCGATGCCTTGCAAGCTCAGGATTGTGAAACCCCTTGCGAGGCCATTGATGCCATTGATTCTTTCGAGATTTGGTCGGATTTCGACGGCGTTTGCGCTCCTGTATCTGCGACTTTGATGAGCGACGTGCCAAACCCGAGTTGCGGCGATTTTACGTACCAATGGAACATACAAGGAGGCGCGTATGAATGGAGCGCTGGGAGTACAGCGTTGGATGCGGCACCTTCTGTGATTTTCTTGGACCCAGTCCTTTATCAAGTGGAGTTAACAATCTCTGCTTCAGGTTTTCCATCATGCACCAGTTATTCAGAAGCAACCTATGTCAACGCTGCGCAGGCTCCAGAAGTGAGCACAACCAGTGGCGGTGAAATCTGTGCTTTTGACATTTGGGAGACTTTGGTCTATGTAAACCCGGGAAATACGGCAATTTCAAATTTTGCTTGGATTGTCAATGGAGATAGCGTCATATCGAATTCTCCAGCTCCTTTGAACATGCCTTTTGAAGAGGCAGGTGTGGTCGAGGTCGTTGCCTGGGTGGAGAACACCTGCGGAACGAGCAGCGATACCAGCTATGTCCAGGTTCGTGCATTGCCTTCCGTTGCCGTTGATTTTGATTACAACTGGTTTTGCCAAGGGGCTCCCGTGGAAGTGAAGGCTTCCGGAGCTGATTCATACAGTTGGAATTCTTCTGCTCTGCTTTTGAGTGGCGGGGCTGAAGGTGATTCTGTAGCGGTTTATGAAATGGAAAATTCGGTCGTTGGAGGTGTAGAAGGGCTCAATGATTATGGGGGGTTAACCTGTTCTGCATCCGCTGGATTTCAGGTTTATTCCTGGTTTGTACCTGGAATAAACATCGTCGGGGAAGAGGTGATTTGCGATGGTGACCCTGTAGGACTTGAGTCTTCGGTAATCAGTTACGGCTGGTCCACGAGCCAGCAATGGTTGTTCAACGACAGCGTTGTTGCTGGTGAATACTTGGACCTTTCAGCATTGAATTTAGCTGAGGGTGATTATTCAGTGAGTGCAGAGGTTGTATTCGATCCATTTCCGCTTTGGTTGCAACCAGAAGGTTGCACAGGAAATGCGCAATTTGACTTTTCAATTGTCGGATTGCCTGTGGTTGCAGCGCCTCAAAACTTGGAGTTTTGCAATCAGAATTTTGATGAATTATTGCCCGAAGGTTCACCCGCAGGAGGCGCTTGGGCGGGTCCAGGAGTGATGAGTGGTTTCTTCAATCCAGATAGCCTCGAACCCGGCACAGTTGCATTGGAATACCATTTTGTCGATTCCAACGGATGTGCCTCGATGGATACGGCGCATGTTTTGGTGAATGAACCAGTCTGGGCCAATGCCGGGATGGACAGCTTAGTTTGTGAAAGCAATGAATGGGGCAATTTAACTGGATTTGAAGCAGTGGAATCAGGGATATGGAGCGGACCTTCCCTCATGGATCCATATTCTGGTCTCGTTGATGTAGGCGAACTTGAAGTGGGCTTGAATGAGTTTGTCTATCAAGTCGGTGCAGGCTCATGCGCTAGCACCGATACGATTGTTTGGACGGTTACTGAACACCCGGTTGCGTTGCTGTCTACTCAAGGCAGTTTTTCATGCGATGAGGACACCATTTGGTTCGAGGTATATGCGGGAGGAGGAACGTTGGCAGAAGGCAATGATTACAGCTACGAGTGGTCTGATGGTGTGCAGTTTACACCTGCGAGTGATCCATTTTGGATTGCCAACGTTGAAGAAGGATTTTCGTTTGTTTTCGTTGAAATTTTCGACGATCTCGGTTGCTCAGATGCGGGGTCGGCTTTCATTGAACCTCTCGAACTTCCAGAAATAGCATTGCCCGACCTGTGGCAATTGTGCAATCAATCTTTGGAGGTGAACACTCCCGGCGCTGAACCTGCTTTTGGCACATGGTCAGGCGATGGCGTTGTTGATTCATCAGGGACTTTTAACCCGGGATTGGTAGGAGAAGGAATGCATCTGTTGACTTACACGGCAGCGGGCCCTTTGGGGTGCACAGGTTCTGATTCAATGGTGGTTGAAGTTTCGGCTTTGGATGCGATTTCTGCAGGCATGGATCAGTCCATTTGTCAGGGCACCCCTGAATTAATTTTGACTGATTTTGTTCCCATCGCAGGAGGGTGGTGGTCTGGAGAAGGCGTGACAGATTCACTTTCTGCTGTGATTGCCACATCCGAGTTGTCTGTGGGATTGCACTCTTACATTTTTCACACGGGCTCATTTACATGTGCTCAACGGGACACGGTCACCATTGAAGTTTTGCCGTTGCCGAGTGCCACAATAGAAGAAGCGTCATCGTTCTATTGCCCTGATGATTCCATTGCGCTTTCGGCTTTGCCATTTGGAGGAACAGCAACAGGTTTATTGGACTACGCATTGGAGTGGACAGGAATGGGCATTCAGATTGAAGCGGGTGATTTTTTCATCGTCGCGCCTTCTGATGGACCTGACACGTTGTCGGCTCAATTGATTGTCACAGATGCATTGGGATGTTCGAATTTTGTGGATGCGAATTACACAATTAACCCAAGACCAGATCTTTCAGTTCCGACGCAGGTTGAGGTCTGCGATCAGAGCATTGCCATTCCGTTGCCTTTGGCATCTCCAGCAGGGGGAACTTGGGCGTTACCCGCAGCCGCAGAAGTTGAAGGAGATCTGAATCAAATCTTCCTTCCAAGTGGATTTGGAATTGGACAATGGCCATTGATTTACACTTACATTGATGGATTCGGATGCAGCGCGAAAGACACCACGCTTCTAGATGTGATCGCTCCGACAACGCTAGGATTGGCCTCGGAAATAGAGGCATGCGCTGATGGATCCATCGTGCAGCTGCCGCTGCCGTTGGATGCAATTGGTTTCTGGAGCGGTCCGGCTCTGTTGGATTCAATTGCGGGCAGCGTGGATCTTGCAGCACTCAGTGCGGGGTTATACGACTATCACTATTCGAGCGGAGATGCATCATGTTTGGTGACGGATTCGTTGGTCTTGGTGAGCCATGATGTGCCTGAAATTTCAAGTTCCATAGATGGATTGGCATGTCCAGGCGATTCGGTTCAAATACTGACACAGGTGAATGATGGCAATGTGGGAATCACGTTTGCATGGTTTTCTGCTGAATCTGCTGCGCTTGTGGCAGACGGTCCTGCTGCTGCAGTGAGTTGGAATTTTCCAGGCACGTATGTTGTTGAACTGTCTGCGACAGACATGAATGGGTGTTCATCCCAGGCTTCTTGGA
>Ga0208965_1000067_pt1 | contig 48433 bp, 59 predicted proteins | sample AOAMet1_07_M0_10_2_FD_188230 | JGI IMG/M metagenome (GOLD analysis project Ga0208965, IMG submission 188230) | Ammonia-oxidizing marine microbial communities from Monterey Bay, California, USA - CAN11_07_M0_10 (SPAdes) | ecosystem: Environmental > Aquatic > Marine > Intertidal zone | place...
CAAAAAAGGATGATGACAACCTATATCAATGTATATGCCTTTTTTTTTATGTATAAAAAAATGGTCGCTTAACATATCAACTCCCCAATTTGAATATGATTTCTTTAATTTTTTTTTACCTTTTAGATATTGAAAAAAATCTAGAAAAGGGCGTATAAATAAACTACCCTATTCGAAACCATTCCGTCACTGTGGAGTAGAACATAACAGTGAATTAAACTTTGAGAGGAAAGCATGAATAATTTATCAATATTAAGAAATACTTTAAGAGTTTTTGGAATAGCATTTATATTAATTATACCAATGATGAAGCTCGATCCTTTAGGTGGCTGGGCTTGGAGTCCGGGGCAATGGGAATATGAGATGATGATTCAAGGCGTTTATATGACTCTTGGAGTTATGATGATCATTGCATCAAAAGAACCAGTAAAACATTATATGTTTGTATGGTTTGTTGTTTGGAGCAGTATTGTTCATGGTGGAATTATGGCTTATCAAGCAATTATTGATGATCATGAAATGGGGCATTTTTTGGGAGATATACCTGCATTATTTATTTTAGCTATATTAGCTGGTTATACTCTTAGAAAAGAACAGGCAAAACATTAATTACAGCTTTTAATCAATGAAAATGATTAAACGAGTAATGGTTATAAACAACTTCGTAACCGTGGAGTAATTTTATACAATGATTTGTATCAAGACTGAAATCCCAAAAGAAATCTGCGAAATAGATGATGAACTAAAAGCAATCTATCACTCACAAGACACTGTTTGCATTTGGGTATTCAAATCCAGAAAAGATAGAAATAATTTCATGAACGATACCGTTGGTATGAAGAAAGAAGAGAGAGAAAAATATTATTCAGATAATTATGGATAAAAAAGGGAATACGTGGCATGAATAAAACATTCAAAAACTACTGTAATGCAGGGGCTTGGGTTGGTTTGGGGACCGCAATAGGGGCGGCAGTTTTTGCAGCTACAAATGAACCAGTATGGATCGCGATAGGTGTTGCAATTGGCGCAGCACTGAGTTCGAAAAAACTAAAAAATAAAAATAAAAACAAAAATCTTACTAAGGACGAAAAATGAATGATATAAAGAAAATTGAAAATGTAGTTCAACTTTATATTGATAGCATGGATGAATCTAATCCAGATAAAGTAAAACAAGCATTTCATAGTAATGCAAAAGTAGTTGGCTACCTACATAATGATTTTATGGAAATGTCTACAGATGATTTTGCGGGTTTCGTAGAAGCTCAGCAGCCTTCGCCAAAAGAAAAGGGTGAAAATGTAGTTTACGAAATTCTTTCGTGTGAGGTACAAGGTACGACCGCATCAGTAAAGGTCAGAGACAAATATTTAGGTATATCCTTCTTAGATACTTTATCCTTCATATCGATTGATAACGAATGGAAAATTTACAATAAATTATTTCATGTTGAGAGTGATTGATGAAAAATATATTAGTTCATATTGGACGAGTATTATTAGCATTATACTTTCTTGCACCCGGAATAGCAAAATTTACATCTTGGGATTATCATGTAGCACTTATGGAATCCCACAACATGGTTATGGCTCCAACATTGTTGGCTATTGCAGGTGCTGCCCAAATTATAGGGAGCATTAGTTTACTAGCAAATAAACAAGTGGTTTTCTGCGCTCTTGGGTTTGCCGTGATGACTATATTAATTAATATAAATTTACACGATTTTTGGAATGTCTATGAAGGAGTAGACACCAAACATGAGACCCAAAATTTCGTTAAAAATTTAGGTATATTTGCAGGCCTACTTCTTCTTGCAGCAGTTAATCTCGATGAAAGAAAAAAAGCTTAGTATGTTTAAAGTGAAGTTTTTGTTTTTTTTAACATTCATAATGAATAGCTTTATAGTGAATGCTGATATTTTAGAAATTGAAATTCATGGAGTAAAAAAGGATGGTATTCTTAATTTAGTAATATACGACTCTAAAGAGACCTTTGAGACATATAAAATTGACAAATCCAAGCCCCAGCCCGGCATACAAAAGTCTTTGATAAAGAGGGTTTCTGTCGGGGTTTACAAAGATGCATTTGAAATCCCAGCGGGCACTTACGCAATTAGTTTATTTATTGACTCGAATGAAAATGAAGAATTCGATACGAATTTTTTGGGTCTTCCTACTGAACAATATGGCTTTTCCAACAACGTAATGGGTAGATTTGGACCTCCACAGTTTGAACCTGCCTCATTCATTTTAGATGGATATAGAAAAATTATAATCGACTTATAAATATGGAGAATAAAGTATGTATGAACTACTTGAGGATATGATTGGAAATGCAATCAATATATTTTTTGATCTTGATTATAATTTTTATAATTTTTTAAACGATACATTTCTTTATATTATATTTGCGGTTATTCTCATTGAGGGAAAAAACTATATTGTCAAAAAAAATATTACTTCTGAAATTGACGCCGTATTAGATGATGTAGAGGAAAAGCAAATAAAAGCTCGTCTTAAGAAAATAATAAAAGAAAATTCAAGTTTTAGTGATAAGCAATCATTATTCCATCTATTCTTTTCCATATTGATAATTTTAATTTTTTTATACTTTATATGGACATTTCTAGAAAGCGGTGCACTTTTTTTTCAGCCATAGTTTTAATTAAAATAGAAAAATATTTGACAATTCCACCTAATGTGATGAATTGTATATCCAGAATTGAGGAGAGAACATCATGAAAAATATAATATTAACGTTATCTGCTGTCGCCATATCAAGTCCCGTTTTAGCTGGGCACCATGAAGCAGGAGAAGAGCACACAACAAACTCCAGCGATTGGCAAATCAAGGCTTATACCTCAGCGGCACCGTCTTATATTGGGGATTATGCATCTGTAATTGGAACCTCTGGAGACGTACTAAGAGTAGGTACCAATGGCTGGACCTGCCAAAGCGGTAACCCCCGACCCATACCAAAAAAAGGATGGGAAAGCGCACATCAAGCCATGGCTGTATGTCATGATGACGAGGGCATGAAATGGATGATGGCATATATGTCAGGCACTAAACCAAAAATGGACAGAGATAGTTACATGTGGATGTTGAATGGGGATATGGGAGAAGATAATACGACACCTGGAGTTTTCAATAAAGAAGACTCAACACCTGGAGAATGGATTGAGTCTGGCCCGCACCTTATGTTGATGCCAAAAGACCCGGCAAATCTTAAGAATTTTTCAACAGATTTTACAACAGGCGCACCCTACGTTATGTTTGCAGGAACCGATTACGCTCACCTGATGATACCTGTAGAAGGCTATTATAAGTATCAGCCTGATTCATCACCAAAGAAATAACTCTATAAGACAAAGGAACATGATATGAAAAATCTTTTATTAGCCCTAGTTATGCTAGCATTTTCTAGTACTGCATACGCAGGTCATCATAAAAATGATGATGCCTTAAAACTTACAAAACGTCAGGACGATGCGATCATGACGATTACTAATGTGGATCTTGGAGATAAGGTCACCACCATAAGCGCAACAGGTAAAATGGGCGTCTACGGAACCGTGTATGCTACTTACAATTTAAGTTACGTTACGAGTACAAGTGGTTTTGTTACAGGAGTTGGGCGCGGTGCTATTGATGCTGATAGCGTAGTTGGAGGGGCGTTCAGAGGGGTATGGACCCGTGAGGGTTCCACGGTAAAAATCCGTCAAATTGTTCAAATTAGTGATGGTAGCCAAAATCTTGATATGATTGATATTGATATGCTCAAAGATACTTTTGTAATTAAAGCATATACCTTAAAATAAAAGCTAAACACCTCAAGGATTTGTGCTAATGGCTATAGACTTTAAAAATAAGAGTTTTTTTAAATTAAAACAAAATGATGAGTATGCATCAAAGGTTTCTCACATTCTTATTGATGGTGAAAGCATTCTAGATTCATATAAATCCATGCGCGACGGGGTTGTATTCACAAGTAAAAGAATAATCTCTGTGAATGTTCAAGGAATAACCGGAAGTAAAAAAGATTTTACATCCTTGCCCTACAAGAATATTATTGCATTCTCTATAGAAACGGCGGGAACATTTGACTTGGATGCTGAACTTGAGGTCTGGTTTTCACAGCTCGGAAAGTGTAGGTTTGAGTTTAAAGGAAAAACAGACCTTCCTACAATATCAAAATATATTGCTGAAAACACTCTTTAATTTTATCTGCCGTTATTGCTAGGCTAGATTATTGTCTTTTTCCGTTAGTCCTTATCCTCTTGAGTGCCCTCATGTGAGTGATCGTCTCTTAGTGAATGGGAGTTTAGATCTTCCCCATTGTTCTTTGAGAATCTATCCATAAATTTTGTTTGAAAAAAATAAACTGATAGTAAACTTAAGATGGCCCATGTAAGCATTACAAAACCTAAATTGGTAGAAATACCGAACAGCCCAATTTTATACAAAACACCTATTATAAATGCGCCTAACCCAGTGGCCACAAAATAGCCAAAACCAGTACCCGCAACTGTAAAAAGGGTTATTTCACATATAAGTAAAAAAACGCCTAGAGCTATCCATCCAGTAAAACCTAGGTTTGAGATAAAATCAGAGATCATTTATTTTTACTTCCTTTTACTGTCTCCGCCAATAGCTCAATACCGCCAAGAACTTTAGTTATCTCTGAAGGCATTATTAACGTTTTGGTTTGGCCTGAAGAAGCGAGTTCTGTGAGACCGTCTACTTGCCTTTTCATTATTTCAAAGTTAACGGCTGCTTGCCCATGTTTCTTTATGGCATCACCAACAACTTTAGTTTGCTCTGCTTCAGCATCCGCTAAAAGTTTCACTTTATAAGCCTCAGCATCGGCTTTTACCTTGATTGCATCAGCCTCTTTTTCAGCTTTGTATAGGTTGGCGTCAGCATTAAGCTCTATTGTCTCTTTCTGACCTTCCGCTTCAGCAACAGTAGCTCTTCTTTTTCTTTCCGCATTAAGCTGTTGTCTCTGAGCTTCTTTAGTCTCTTCGTCGAGCTGGACATCTAATATCTCGGCTCTTGTTACCTCAATACCCCATATCTCTGCTGCCTTTTTTAACTGCTCATATACTTGTATATTCATTGAATCTCTGGAGGATTGTAATGCATCCAAATCTAATTTTCCGCCCTCCGATCGTATTATTGATTTAGAGGTTTGTTCAATTGCATTAGCTACATTGTCAATTCTATATACCGATTTTTCTGCATTTGTTACTCGGTAGAAAACAGCAGAAATTAGGTCAACTTCTACGTTATCTTTTGTTACAACAGATATTCGCAGTTCATCTAACTGAGTCTCTAGAATATCTACTTTACTGGACACTTTATCTATAACAGGGACAATAAAATTTAAGCCTGTTCTAAGTGTTTTAGTATATTTACCAAACCTCTCAACTACGTACTCTCGAGTTTGGGGTACTATTTGAATTCCACTTTTTATAAAAAAAGCAATTAAAATTGCCAAAGCAATAAATGTAAATGAGGGCATGATTGTCTCCTTAACTTTGTATATTTTTGTTGTCTATTTATGCAGGAAAAGTACTAAAAATCAAATATTTTACTGATTTAAAATGGCTACCTTAAAGAATTACATCTCATCAAAAGCCTTTTCCATTTCCTTCAAGCCTTCTTCCATTTCTTTTATGCCCTCAAGCATATTGCTCACGCAACCAACATAATCATTTTCAACCGCAAATGCTTCCATATCTGCTGCGGTCATACCATTAAAAGGCTCTCTTACTAAAGCAGCGATTTCTTCCTTAGTTTTATCAAGATTAGCAAACCCCACCTTCATGCCATTACAAATAAGTGCATCAATTGCTGGGGGTATATCGGCTCCCTCTGGTAAGTTATCATCATCAAAAGAAATATCTGGAAACATTGCTTGAAGTGAAGCTTCAGCCGTTTCTTCAGAGGTACTATCAAACGTGGGCTCACTAACCGAGCAACCGCCGATTAACGTTATCATTAAAATACTACTTGTTAATTTTTTAAACATGAACTCTTTTCCTAAATCTACGACTAATGAAAAATAACTAAATTATTATTACTGTTATTGCCATAATTAAATTGACAGAGTGTTAAAGATCTTTTACATGTGTAAAAAATATTTAACAGGAGTTTACAATGAACTTATCTTATAAAGAAAAAACTTTAATAGCGTCGATAATAACAACAATCATATTTTTTGGATCTTATCTTTATATTGGTTTCAAAAATTTGACTGATTGGTCAACTAAGTTTGGTGAATTATTTGCTTTAGTAATCTTATTTATAGTTTTTGAAATTATTATTAAATCTGCATTAAAATTAGGAGACAAACTAAGTATTGAAGATGAGAGGGATAAATTAATAGAATTAACTTCATATAAGTATAGCTACTGGACTCTAACGGCCGCTATATGGTTTGTAATATTTCAGCTTTTATTAAATACCCCATTTTCCAAATTCTTTAATACTCCTCAAGGGCTTTTCTATTCGTTGGTTTTATTTGTTATTTTAGCTGAACTCATTAGTTTTATCTCCCAACTTTATCTTTCGCTCAAAGGAAAATAATGTGAAAAAACTAATATATAACAACATTAAAATTCTTAGAGAAAATAATGGAGAGATGTCGCAGCAAAAATTGGCGGAGGCCATTGGAGTAACCCGGCAAACGATAATTGCAATTGAGAAAAATAAATATTCCCCGTCGCTAGAAGTTGCCTTCAAAATAGCGCTCGAATTTGGCGTTCCTTTAGAGAAAGTCTTTGTTTATAAGTGAAGCATGGCCTAGGAAATACTATGATAGCAAATAAGAGTACTGTTGATGAATGAGGCTTTATTATTCCTAATAATTTTAGGTGCTATAATTACGAAGCCAGGAAGGGCCTTAATTAAAGGCTTATTCAGCGCCGCCTTAATAGTCATTGGTACAATCTTTGTTAGTTTTTGGATGTTTCTGATCCTCTTGCTACTCATTATTACTATAATTGCTATTATAGCACTGGGCTTAGTTTGATGTATGAGAAAAATATGAAATTCAAACATCTGTTTCAAAATGCTGTCATTACTGTAGGGGGGTTAGCAATAATGTCCTGCAGCGGAGGCAAGAACACAGAAACCACATCACCGCCGCCAGAGACGCCATCGCCTAATCACATACAATCGACCGAACTTATTCAGAGGGGCGAGGCCTTTTATGAAAAGTTTTCCGATACGCCCTTCACAGGTAAAGTCATAGGACGTGAACAAGGTGCTATGAAAAATGGTATCAGGGAAGGAAACTGGTTGTTTTATTACGATTCAGGCCAGCTTCTGCTCAAGGGGTACTACATCAACGGAAAGAAAAACGGCGAAGAAATAACCTATTATGAAAATGGTGCAATTCTATCCAAAGGTGAATATAAAGATGATAAAAGAGTATTACCTACCTGGAAAATATATGATGAAAATGGAAAACCCATTTTATGAATAAATTTAAATTACTTGATATTATCTTAATTATTATTGGGTTTAAATATTGCTAGTTTATTTACGTTTATACCCATCAATAAGATTACGGTGATCATCCGTGAAGTCCGCCATAGCAAGTTTTAATTCTTCACTAGATTCCCCTAGAACTTGGAAATTGGTAATTTCAAAAGTGTCTAAAAACTCATCCCGGTGAACTGCTTTTAAAAAACTTTTTACGTGAAACAACGCAGCCGCGTCATCCTGATAGACCTCCAATAATGAAACTTTAGTTTTATCAGCAGAAATAAAGTATTTATAGTAAGTGGTTCCAGGTTCTGTTCTTTCAACAGTTTCTGACAAGTATGCTACAAATTTATCTAAGTTTTCCGCTTTCTCAGATGCCACATTCATATCGAGATAAAATATAATTGATTTATCATTATGATGGCCTGCATAACTCGACATAGGCAATATCAACAAAACCGTCATTAGTATCAAAAATATTTTCTTCATAATTATCCTCTACATTCGCATATAATTTTTAGGAAACATAATGACCATTCATTTATAAGGTCAATAGTTTTTTAATTTGGCAATAAGAATATGTCCTCAACCTTACATTTCAAAATCTTTGATATTTTTAACGCAAGCACGGTGGAGGGAACATAAACTCCATTTTCAATAGCATTTATACTTTTTCGTGAAACGCCTGCACGTTCAGATAAATCTTTTTGTGTTAGTCCTGCAGACCTTCTCAACTCTTCCAGGTTGTTTAAAAGGTTTTTATGGTTTTTACCCATTGCGTGCCTCTTTGAAATCTCCAATAGAAAAACATACCAATAGGACGCCAAATATCAGCCAGGCAAAAGATGCAATTTGATAGATCATTGTATTAGCCGTTTGAAGGCTCCAATTGGCATAATCTTGCGTAGAGAAAATTAAGAATATACCGATCCCGTTTATTGCATAACCTATGGCCCCAAGCTTGTAATACCTTATTGCAGTATATTCGTCATAGAGTGCACTATTATTTTTTTTATCCCCAAAATAATATGATGCTGTAAGGTAACCTGAAGCTAAAAATATAATTATACCAGGTATAAACATTGCTTCAGAAGGTAACTGAATAATGTTCATATTTGCTATCTTTAATAAGACATGCAGTGCAAAAAAGATTTGAGTTGCGCCGGAGGTAAAAACTAAAAGTGAACGTTTCATATGTGTCATTGTTCTAATTCTCTTATTTCTCAAAACTTTCAACAGCTTTAGTTATCTCCTCGCTCTCATTTGGATAGATATAGCCAGCCACCAGAAGACCAATACCGAGAGAGGAGACCAAAAATCCGACTGACTTTAAAATAGGTATGCTTAAAACGCCAAAACCAGCTAAACCAAACCCTATAAAAATTAATATGATGCCTCCTTTTCGTAAATCTGTGGGTTTTTTGTTTTGATTTAATTGATCAACTATTTCCCTGACTTGTTCTGGGTCATTAATTGTTTTAGCGATATTCACCAAAGTCTCATTTTTGTTTTTTTGTATTTTATTTACATAGTGTAAAACCACCCAAATAATAAGCACTGGACTTAATATGGCCATATGGGCTGTTGCAATAGCTAAAGCTTCTAGAGCTACATCCATTTTATTCTCCTTTAAAATTATTGACATAAGCCAAAATTAAAATGTAACGTATACTTATCACAAATTAAAAGAGAAGTAAAGGTTACTTTTTTAAAAATTAATATTATTATGAATAAAATAAAATTCTTCCTCATTTGGGTTTTTGGTTTTTTCTTACTTCTGTCTTTTGACCTTTTTGTTGAAGCTTTTGTATTTGAATGGCTTGAATGGAACGGAACAAATAAAAATGATTGGTTTTTTGCTTTATGGTGGGGGACAGTAGTTATATGGTTTCTTTATGGCCTTATTCATTTTTATAAAACTTTTAAGAAGTAGCGCGCCTCAACAGATTTCTGAGTATTATTAGGAAGTTCGTAATGATTACAGCAATAGACCACATAATCATTGCCGTGAAAAACCTTAAAGAGGCTGAAGCCAACTATGAATTATTATTAGGTCTCCCTCCTTGTTGGAGGGGAGCGCACAAGCACCTAGGAACAGAAAACTCATTATTCATATTCAAAAACACATATTTAGAATTGCTGGCACAAAAAGGTAACGGCATGGGGGCAGAGTTAATAAAAAATACCCTTAAAGAGAAGGGTGAAGGCTTATTTGGACTTGTCTTTAAAACTGAAAATATTGACCTGGCGGCTCAAAAACTAAAAAAACATGACTGTATAGTTGGCCCGCCATTCGAAGGAAGCGGTGAAAACAATACAGACGGTAAAGTGAGAACGTGGAAAAATCTTTTTTTAACTGATAAAATTACCCGGGGGGTATTCTCTTTTTTAATCGAACATAAAAACGGTAGTCTGCCCAAAGTAGATAGATATGAGCCCTCAATGATAAATAACCTCGATCATGTTGTGATGACCACTTCTGATCCAGATGGCTTCATAAATACATACCAAGGCATTTATAAAATTAGGCTTGCCCTAGACAAGTATGTTAAGTCCCTAAAATCACGGGTACTTTTTTTTAGGCTCAATCAAACCACTCTAGAAGTCGTGGTAACTGAAAAGCGGAACACAACCCAAGACAGCCTATGGGGCTTAGCTTGGGGCGTTGATTCTATTCAAGAAACACGTAACAGACTCATTAACGAAGGCATAAAGGTTTCTCCTATAAAAAAAGGAGTAAAAGAGAACACACTTGTAGCAACCGTGAAATCAAACACACATGATGTGCCAACATTATTAATAGAACACCTCTAGAAAAAATAAATTTATCTTTAATAACCACAATAAAGTGCTACACTTTATACTATAGACTTTAGGATGATAAAAATGATCTCACGAATAGAACGCCTATTAAATGTTGATACGGAAAAAGCTAAAATTTTAGCTTCAAAAATTAGCCAAAGGGTTATAGCACTAGAAAGTAGCTCAATGAGTAAAAAAAAGAGATTAAAGACTGTTCTCAAAGAGCTCGGGTGGTCAAATAAAAATATAGAGCATTTTGTTTATGGCCCGCCTAAGTAATCAAGAGTATACTTTAAAAACGCACGTGTGAATTATGAAAAAAATCCGAAAAGCAGTACTTCCTGTAGCAGGTTTTGGCACTCGGGTTTTACCCGCCACAAAAACAATTCCCAAAGAAATGCTTCCCATAGTAGATAGGCCGGCACTGCAATATGTTATAGATGAAGCAAGAGAGGCTGGAATTGAACACTTTATATTTGTTACAGGTCGCAACAAAGGGGCAATAGAAGATTACTTCGATCGGGCCTACGAATTAGAATATAGCTTACGTGAAAACGGCAAAACTGACATATATGATCAACTTAATAACGATACACCAAAGCCTGGCTCCATGTCATTTGTGCGTCAGCAAAGCGCAAAAGGACTCGGCCACGCTATATGGTGCGCAAGAGAAATTATAGGCAGTGAGCCCTTTGCTGTTTTACTTCCAGATGTTCTCATAAAATCAAAAAAATCGTGCTTATCACAAATGGTAGGTGCATATAAAAAAGTGGGGGGAAATGTCATTGCAGTCGACGCGATTCCCCATGACCAAGTTTCAAAATACGGAGTTATAAATCCGCAAAAAAGAGAGGGTAATATTATTCAAATGTCCGGAATGGTTGAAAAACCTAACCCTAACTCAGCCCCCTCAAATTTAAAGATAACTGGCCGCTATATTCTACAACCCGAAATTATGAATATATTAGAAAACCAAGCAGCGGGTATCAACAACGAAATACAACTCACTGACGCGATGGCGAGGCTTATGCAAAATCAAAAATTTTATGCCTACGAATACGAAGGTAAAGATTACGACTGCGGTAGTAAATTAGGCTATTTTGAGGCAGTATTAGCATATGCAAAAGATCATTCAGAAATAGGTGAACAAGCTCGGTCAATGATAAAACGCTTCAGCCAATAAAATCTTTTCCGGTTTGCGGAGTATAAAATTTAATAATTCTTATACCAATTCACAAAGTTTTTTATCCCGTCTTTAAGCTCAACTCTCGGCGCAAAACCAAAATCCCTTTTGGCTGCATTTATATCAGCATGTGTATAACTTACATCTCCGTTTTGCTTTTTTAAGATTACTTTTTGGGTTGATGCTTCGCAAGCAGTTTCAATAGCTTCAACTAACTGCATCAATGTGTTTGGATTGGAGTTCCCTAGATTATATATTGCATGCAGATTGCTAGGGGTGGATTCCAAAACTCGCGGAAGCACATCTATTATATCATCTATATACGTAAAATCACGTGTCATTTTTTCAGGTGAAAAAAGCTCTATCGGTTCCTTATTGAAAATTTTATCCGTAAAAATATAATATGCCATATCAGGCCTGCCCCAGGGGCCATATACAGTAAAAAGGCGAAGACCCGTCTGTTTGATGCCGTAAAGTTTACTATAACTTTCGGCAATCATTTCACCACTTATTTTTGTAGCTGCGTAAAGAGATGCAGGTGAATTTACAATGTCCGTCTCTTTAAATGCAGACTTACTTTTATCACCGTAAACAGATGAAGAGGATGCATAAACAATATGTTTTATGGCTGGTGTATTACGGGCTAATTCCAATATATTTAAATGCCCCAATACATTGGATCTTATATAAGAACGAGGCATCTCTAGTGAATACCTCACGCCGGCTTGTGCAGCTAAATGTAATATATAAGTTATTTCCTTGTCTTTAGTAATATCTACTAAAGCTTCGTAATCTGCTATATCGACTTTATAAAACTCAAAGTTTTCGTAACACTCGAGTTGGTTTAGACGAGCATTTTTTAGCGATACTTCGTAGTAATCATTCAGACTATCTAGTCCAATTACCGCATACCCAAGCGATAAAAATCTTTTAGCTGCATGGAAACCAATAAATCCAGCTGTACCTGTTATAAGAATTAGCATTTTATGCGTCTTTTAATTGTTGCTATCACTGCATTTATTAACTGTGTTCATATTTTTATCCAAAACCTCTAATTTAATATATCTAACATCCATAAGTTTTTTTTCACCCCCTGCGCCAGGCCATATTCCTAAATAATCTATATCTGGCTCATCTTGTGAGGGAGCAGGGGTGAAATACAGAACATAGTCTCTCCATGCAGCTGTTAATTTTCGACTTTTCCATCCGCTATCACCTGTTCCTGCAGTAAAATAACCCATATCAAATTCGTCCAATGCATTTGCTTTGTTCTTTCGTGCACTGACGATCATTGATAATGCTCTTCCACCTAAAACTCTTTCATAATTAGGACCTAAAACAGCAAAAATACCTGCTGAAGCTTGTGCTTTCGTCCTAGGTACATGTGATAAAGCTGTAATGTATGCTGGAGAGGACTGTGTAGAGGCCACAAATGTAAAATTCGTACCCGGAGATGAAGTAAGGTTTTCTAATTTTTTGTCCTGAACAATATAGCCATTTTCTACAATACACTCATCACTGACTTTAGGCCCCGTTGATTGCATCATTGCAACCGCAATACTAATAGCAACAAAAGAAGCTGAAAGCGTATAAAAATAAAAGTCTTTCATTGTCATTATCTAATCCCGAAAAGTCTTTTTGTTAAGCCTTTATTGTGACGAATGAATTTGAGGCTTTTATATAGTCACTACCTGATGTAGATAATGAATATGCTCGATCTGCGTCCTGTATTTTTTATTGTTGGCTTAATGGTATCAGCGTTGGGGATAGCAATGTTTATTCCGATGATTGTAGATCTTATATATAATGACAACTCCTGGAGAGCTTTTGGCATTTCAGGTATCCTAACTGCACTTTTTGGGGCTTCATTGGCCCTAGCAACTTATACTCCCAATCCCAACATGCGGGCACGCGAAGCTTTCTTGTTAACCGTATTAAGCTGGGTGTCTTTATCTATATTTTCTGCAGTACCCTTCATTATGGAACCATTAAAATTAAGCATTACAGATGCTTTATTTGAGGCAACTTCAGGAATAACAACAACTGGATCAACCGTGTTGTTAGGACTCGATGATATGCCAAAAGGTATACTTATGTGGAGGTCTATCCTCCAATGGATAGGCGGCATAGGTATAGTTGTAACGGCTATGGCAGTCTTACCCATGCTAAAAATCGGCGGAATGCAGCTTTTTCGCCTCGAAAGCTCAGATATGGGCGAAAAAATACTACCCAAAGCAGCCTCCCTTGCTGCTGGCATAAGCGGGATTTATTTTACACTTACAGTACTTTGTATGTTCGGTTACATCGCGACAGGAATGAATAGTTTTGACGCCATATCTCATGCTATGACAACATTAGCAACTGGAGGATTCTCGACCTCAGATACATCAATGGGTGGTTTCATGGATAATGGGGCTGATCTTGTTTGCATCTTTTTTATGATGTCCGCAGCAATTCCGTTTGGTGTATATTTATTGATTATTACAAGAGGTGACTGGATAGCACCATTGCGTGATAGTCAAGTAAGAGCTTTTATTGCCTTGATACTGACACTTATAGCAGTGGTTACTTTATACTTATGGCTAAATTCTGAATTAACTAGAAGTAGAGCTCTAAGGTTATCAGCATTTAACGTTATATCAATTGTAACCGGTACAGGTTTCGCCACTGCGGATTATAGCACCTGGGGCCCATTTGCAGTTAGTACTTTTTTTGCATTTATGTTTATTGGTGGTTGCGCTGGCTCTACAGCTTGCTCAATAAAAATTTTCCGTTATCAGGTGGCATTCGAGGGATTGAGGTCATATCTCTTTAAAATGCCTCGGCAACACTCCGTGTCGCCATTAAGGTATGGAGGGAAAATTTTACCAGAAGCGGTATTATTCTCGGTTATGGGATATTTCTTTTTATTTTTTGTCACCTTCGCATTTGCTGCCTTAGCGCTTTCTATTATTGGGCTCGACCCAATAACCGCATGGTCTGGTGCTGGAAGCTCACTTGCAAATGTTGGCCCAGGCCTTGGAGATGTTATTGGCCCGTCAGGGTCGTATCAGACTCTACCCAACAGTGCTAAATGGGTTTTAATGACGACAATGATTGTTGGGCGCTTGGAAATTGTTACAGCCCTTGTTGTTCTAACTCCAAGTTTTTGGCGGAGCTAAATTTCCGTCAAGGGAAAGCTATAAGTAGTATCACAAAACTCACAATTAGCATTTATAACTCCAAATTCAGCCATATCCTTCAAGGCTGTTTTGTTAAATGATTGCAACGTTCTCTCCAATCTTTCTCGTGAACACTTACACCTAGCCTCCACCGCAGCAGTATCAACAACACGAACGCCGCTTTCATGAAAAAGCCTATAGAGTAATGCCTCTTGGCTTAAATTTGGATCTAGTAATTCTGAATCAGTAACAGTACGGAATAGTGCCTTAGCAGTATCCCAGTCTTCTTCAGTGTGTCCTCTGTTTTCATCCCCAGCAATTTTTTGGATCATTATCCCGCCGCCGCGCCGCTTAAGGTCTGAGTGTGGCTCTTGAATTGTACCGCAAGCCAATCTTATTTCAGTAGGTATTTGTTCTGAATGTTTGAAATAATGCTCCGCACAATCTGATAGTCTTTCGCCCTCAATAGCAGTTAATCCTTGATATTGATCCATATCGGCCCCTTGATCTATGGTCATAGAAAAAGTGCCGCCCCCTAATAATTTATTTGCGCCGCGATTACTATTGTCCCGCATTAATTCTTCAAGCTTATCATCATCCCACCTTGCATACCCCCTTATGTGACCATCAGTTGTACAATCACTCATAAGTAAGCTAACCGCACCTTCATTTGTACCATGGCACTGTATTACAAGTCGGCCTTTAAATTTTAAAGATTGAGCTACCAGCGCTGACAAAAGCATTGCTTCCCCTAACAAGTTTGCAACTAGATCTGGATATCGAGCCCCTAGGGCTTTATCTAATGCAGCACCTAACTTTACAATGCGCCCGCGAACAGGCTGAGCATCAAGTTGGTATACCGTTAAAAAATTATCTAGTATTTTATCATTCATAAATTGCGAATGACTTATGCAAGAGGGCTTTGCAAGTACTTAAGAAGTCTTATGGATAAATATTTATAAATTAAGAGCTGTAACCTCTTTTATTATCGAATTAATTATACGACTTATATTTTTCGCAAGCGCTGTGAAGCCAGGCTTTTTATCCAAAGTTATAGGATTGAGGTAAAGGTCACGATTAATTTCAATTTGTAACGCATTCGCACTTTCGTAGGGCTTGCCATAATGTTTAGTAACAAACCCTCCTGCATATGGATAATTGCGACTAACGCTATAGCCTAAACCCTGAAAAAGCTTTTCGATCAACATAACTATTTCCGGAGAACAAGATTTTCCGAATCTATCCCCCAAAATTATGTCAGACCGTCGGGAACCCATTGAGTTGAAGCCCGGCATAGAATGGCAATCTATTAATAAAACTTTTCCAAACAGGCTACGAGCCTCATCAATCAGCCCCTGTAAGGCATCATGGTAAGGGTGGTATAAATCTTTAATTCTAATTTTTGCAGCCGTCAGGGATAATGGCTCAGAGTAAATATTTATAGTTTCAGAAAGCATTGTAGGGACCACACCCATACCTATTTCTGCCCTCGGAGAAATTATCTTTCCGTCAGTTTGCCAAAAGCTGGGTAACTCATTTGAAGCCCTATTTACATCTACAAAACACCTAGGAAAGTTAGCTTCTATAAGCGGCGCCCCCAAGTCAGGGGCAGGGGAAAAAAGATTTGTTATAAAAGCGTCTTCATTACGCCTCAATTGCTTAATAGCTAAATCTGTTCTCTCTATAAATGCATCTGGGTATATACTGCCAGAATGGGCCGATGCAAAAATAATACCGCTCTTCCATTCCTTCGCGCGCTTTATAACGGCCGGTGGATAAAATTTATTTATACAATTTTGTTCAAATTGATTTTCTTTTATCTGCGCATTCATCATATCTTTATATTATATAAATACTTCTTTAATAAGAATTAAATTATGTGTTAAAAATATACTTGAGGTAAAAATGGCCACTATCTTGTATGCAGAAGATGATGACGCAATGAGAGCTTTTTTTGAAAAGGCGTTAGAAAAAGCTGGGCATCAGGTTATTTCTTGCTCTGATGGGCAGAAAGCCTTGCGTGCCTTAAAATTTGCTGATGGCGCTTTTGACTTATTGCTAACTGATATAATGATGCCCGAAGTAGACGGAATAGAGCTTGCTAAAAAGGCAGCAAAGATCTCTCCAGGTATAAAAATTATTTTCATTACAGGCTTCGCTTCAGTTGCAATAAATGATAAAGACATAAATGAACAAATTGTTCTTTCTAAACCGGTGCACTTAAGTCAACTCGTGAATGAAGTTAATAGACTTATCGCTGCATGAAGAATTCAATTAAGTCTTGAAAACCCCTATAAGCAACTCTATAGCCCCAGGCATATAACCCAAGGTTAGCGCGATTAGCTCAGCGGGAGAGCACTACATTGACATTGTAGGGGTCACTGGTTCAATCCCAGTATCGCGCACCACTGATAAAAGTAGTTTTAGGAAAACTAAATGAGCCAATTACTAGATTCACTTCGAAACAATAGAATTGTCCCGCTCGTACAATCTAACGATTCTACAACCGCCCTTAAAATTTCGGAAGCCCTTCTTAAAGGGGGCTTAGATGTTCTTGAGATTGTATTGCGTACAGACAAAGCGTTAGATTGCCTAGAAGCTATAGTAAAAGAATTTCCACAAGCGCATGTCGGAGCAGGAACCGTTCTTAATGCGGATCAAACTCACGAGGTTATACGCCGCGGGGCTGACTTTATAGTCTCCCCAGGCCTGGACCTTTCTTCGGTTAAAGTAGCCCGTGCCGCAGGAATTTCTATACTTCCAGGCATTGCAACAGCCACCGAATTACAGGAAGCCTTCAACTTAGGACTCAATACAGTAAAGCTGTTTCCAGCATCTCTCGTAGGTGGGCCAAAAATACTCAAGGCCTTCTCCTCTGTATTTAGGGGCATGCAGTTTATGCCTACAGGCGGAGTTAATCCAGACAACCTTCTTGAATATCTTTCTATACCATCAGTTCTGGCTTGTGGCGGTTCTTGGTTGACTCCTAAAGATGCGGTTGAGTCTAAAAACTATGATATAATAACTCGGTTAGCTGCTGAAGCTATTGAGCTTTCTAAAGTAAGATAAAAGACTATCGAATATTGATGGCGCGCTTGGGAAGACTTGAACTCCCGACCTTTCGGTTCGAAGCCGAACGCTCTATCCAACTGAGCTACAAACGCGTACACTGATTATTTTAGTCGATTAAACCGCTTCAATACCAAAGTCTACAACTAAAATGTTTATGTTGTTTTAAATGAAAAATCAGAAATATTCGAATTAAGCCAAGAAATAAAACTACTGCCAATTAATAAAGAAGCTAAGAGGAGTATTAGTTTATAAAATGTTTTTTTGATGTTTCAGAACGTTTCAAGTGAAGTTTTAAAATCTTGAAAATACGGTTTTTTAGCTAAAAAAATAAAAAGTTTCATGTATTTTGTACTATCATTAGTAATAGTTATTTTAATATTAAAAATAATATGAAAAAGTTATGCGTGAGCTACAAATTTTACCTTACTTAAAAAAATGCATAGATTCAGTGGCTTAAAAGAAAATATATTATAGATCACTATTAGAACCTCTTTTTAGTTACTAAAAAATGTTTTTTTATTATCAGGATAAAAAATCAATCTTTGCGTATAACCGTTGACAGGTCAGAATGTCGCGCATAATCTCATCAGATTACTATAAAACGAAACGGGAGATCCTTTAATGGAAAAATCAATGTTAAATCCGTCAGATTTTGTCGGTGTATCCTTTTGGATAATGTCAGCTGCAATGTTAGCAGCAACGTTCTTCTTTTGGGTAGAAAGAGACCGCGCAGAAGGTAAGTGGAAAACTTCGCTTAGTGTTGCTGCGATGGTTACAGGAATTGCATGTCTACATTATTTCTACATGCGCGGAGTTTGGATGGAAACTGGCGAAAGCCCAACTGTATTCCGTTATGTTGACTGGCTACTTACTGTGCCACTACAAATTACTGAATTCTTTTTAATCCTCTCAGCTATTGCAGTTGTTAGAGCTCAGCTTTTCTGGAAGTTACTTGTAGCTTCAATTGTAATGCTGGTTACAGGTTACTTAGGTGAAGTGGGCCAAATGGAAGGCGGAAACGCTGGACACCTATGGCCGATGTTTATAGTTGGTACATTAGCATGGTTATATATCATTTATGAAATATTTGCTGGTGAGGCTTCTAAAATTAATGCCGCTTCAGGAACTGCTGCTTCTCAGAAAGCGTTTAGTGCCTTACGCCTAATCGTAACTGTAGGCTGGTCTATTTATCCTCTCGGATATATATATGGCTACGCAGGCGGTGGAGATGTAGATACGCTTAACCTTATCTATAACCTCGCTGACTTTGTTAACAAAATTGCATTCGGTGTAGTGATCTGGGCCGCGGCCACATCAGCTCCTGCAAAGAAAGCAAAGAAGTAAACTCAGCTTCGGCTAAGTAGCTCAAAGAGCTGCTTGAAAACAACGGTGAATGCGTGAAAATGCATTCACCTTTTTTGTATTAAAAGCTTCATTTATTAAAAATGTAAAAAAGATATGCCTGAAACAATTCCTAATAATTACCTTGCTACCTTGCAGCACAAAAAATATGAGTGCCTTATTGGCTTATTATTAGGTATTTTCTATCTAGCTCTTTATCAATATAATATAATAATATCGATTTGGGCTTCTTTACCTCTTTTTTTGTTGGGGATCCCGCACGGGGCTATAGAAACACAAGAGAGAATGGCTCATATACCAGGTCTGCATTATACATTTCTCTATATTATTTTTGGCATTCTAGTGTTTTGTTCTTGGTTATTATCGCCTCATTACACATTAGCGTTATTCCTTATTTTATCGGCTTACCATTTTGGGCAATCTGAAAAACACTACCCCCTTATAGGTCTTTGGGTTGTAAGCGGGTCAATGTTACTTTACCCCACTGAAACATTGAGTGTATTTTCATACTTAACTGGGGAAAACTTAAATACTAGGGAGCTACTAACGGCAGGTCGGTTAATAGCGGGGACCGTTGCTACTCTATTAATGGTCCAAATAGCGGTTAAAAGAAAAGAAAGTGCACGAGCATTAATATTAATATTCTTAATCTTTTTATTGCCGCCAGTGTCTGCAGTCGCTGTATATTTTTTTATATTTCATAGTCTTGGGGAAATGGCAAAAACTGCAGATCAGCACAATAGAGCGCCTTTAAATATACTTAAACTATATACACCAGCTGGAATTCCGGCCTTAGTCGGAGGTATGGTTGGTATATACTTTTTTTCAATAAATTTAATTACTATATTTATACTTTCAGGTCTAGCCGTTAGCTTTATAGTTCCCCATATGTGTCCTGTCGAAAAACTAACTAAGAATCTGGTTTAAATTTAAATCAACATGAACACTACATTAAAGAAATATATATGCCCTATTCAGAATCAAATGCCTTAAAAGTACTATCCGGCATAAAAGATCCAAGGACAGGTAGAGATATTGTCTCCGCTGGAAAATTAAGTGATCTGATTTATAAAAATGGTGTTCTGCAAGTCATACTATCTATTGAGCCCGCACTCGCTGAAGGGTTTGAACCAGTAAGGAAATTAGTGGAAAATGCACTTAGCCAAATTGATGGTGTTGATAAAGTTTTAGTCTTGCTTACCTCTCACAAAGCTTCGCCTAAAATTAAAAAGGTAGAAAAAAAACCACCTCAAGGTAATCCTCATAAACCCAGAAGGCCTCAAGGCTACCAAGGTGATAGCAAGATTAAATCAGTTATAGCAATCAGCTCTGCTAAGGGCGGCGTTGGGAAATCAACAGTGGCTGTAAATTTAGCGATAGCACTGGCAAATCAGGGTAAGAAGGTAGGTCTTCTAGATGCCGACATACACGGACCAAGTATTCCTATAATTATGGGAATGCGTGGAATAAGAGCGTCAACTGAAGAAGTAGAAGGAAGAAGGTTAATAAAACCTAATCACCAATATAATATTAAAGTTATGTCTATTGGGTTTTTGACAGATAATGAAGGCCCCATAATATGGAGAGGGCCGATGGTTCAAGGAGCCGTCTCTAAAATGCTATGGGACGTGAATTGGGGGAAACTTGATTATCTTATAATAGACATGCCCCCTGGCACCGGTGATGTCCAAATAGGCCTGTCACAAGATATTAAACCTAATGGCGCCGTGATAGTTTCTACCCCCCAAGATCTAGCATTGGCCGACGCACGAAAGGGTGAAGAAATGTTTCGAAAGGTTAACATACCAATACTAGGGATAGTTGAAAATATGGCCTCTTTTAGTTGTCCTGATTGTGATAGCGTTCACTATATTTTTGGAAAGAATGGGGCAAGGGATGAAGCAAAAAAAATGAAAATACCCTACCTTGGCTCTGTTCCGTTAGAGATCGGTATACGTGAAAGTGGAGACTCAGGTACGCCAATTGCTCTTTATGATGAAGCAGGGTCCAAAGTATTTTCTGATATTGCTAAAAACACTACAAAAGAACTAAATAGTTTGTAAGCCTTATTTAGCTAACCTGCCGCTCAGAATTCTTCCAATAAGGCTCGCGCAATTGACGGCGTAGTACTTTTCCTGAAGCGTTACGAGGAAGCACATTCACAATATCAACTGACTTGGGGCATTTATACCCTGCTATCTTTGTTTTAGCATATGCAATAAATTCTTTTTCTACAAAATTAGCATCTGGACTCAATACTAAAATAGCCTTTACTGCCTCTCCCCATCTTTCACTAGGCACGCCTATCACTGCTACATCTGCAATGCCTGGGTAACCAAAAAGGCCATTCTCAACTTCAGCGGGGTACACATTTTCGCCGCCAGAAACTATCATGTCTTTTAGTCTGTCGTGAATATAGAGGTACCCATCTGCATCAAAATAACCGACATCCCCTGAATGAAACCAACCATTACGTATAGCATTTTCAGTTGCTTCTGGTCTTTTCCAGTAGCCCTTCATAACAAATTTAGACTTAATAATGATCTCACCAACTTCGCCCTGCGGTACTTCATCACCCTTACCATCTATACATTTAATTTCAGCGTTAGGATAAGGTATGCCACATGAACGAAGTTTTCCCATTTTAGGGTCATGGGCTTCTGGTAACATGTAGGTAGCAGCCCCTGTTGTTTCTGTGAGCCCATAAACCTGAGTAAATTTACAGCCAAATATCTCCACAGCCTCTAACAATAAGCTTTCTGCAATAGGAGATGCGCCATATGCCATAATATGGAACGATGAAAAATCTCTGCTCCTTATGTTTGGAATCTGTACAAGCATTAAAATTACAGCTGGCACAAGAAACCCATGCCGAATCTTCTGTTGCTCAATTAAATCTAATATATGATAGGGGTTAATTTCCCTTAATATTACGGCCTTTGACCCTTGGATTAGACTAAGTAAGCCTATATTAACTCCCGCAATATGAAAAAATGGCATTGCATCAAGAACTGGATCACCAACTTCATAAGCCGCCCAATCTAGCTCTCTTGCTTGCTCAAAAAAACTCAAAAAATTATTATTGGTGAGCTGGACCCCTTTGGGAAGCCCTGTTGTGCCTGAAGTATACAGTTGTAAAACATCATCATTACCTTGATGGGTTAAGCAAGGATCCTTTTTGCTTTCTTTATCACGCCACATCTCAAAAGGAAGCCATTCACTATGCTCACCATCTAATATAAAAATATTTTTCAGTTTTGGGCAATCTGCTATAATAGAATGAACTACTTCAAAATACTCTTTGCTAACAAATAGAGCAACTGCATCACTGTCACTTAAAATAAATTTTAGCTCGGGGGCAGCAAGCCTATTGTTAATTGCAGCCATAGTCGCTCGGCATTTATTAGCTCCAAATAAAATTTCCCAATATAAATCGGTATTTTTACCCAGATAGGCAATTCTGTCATTAGGGAGGACACCAAGTGCAATTAATCCATTTGCTACTTTATTAGAACGTATATCAAGAGCGCCATAAGTTATCTCACTCCCCTCAAACCAAATCGCAGTTTGATTGCCCCTCAACTGTGACTGATGCCTAGGAATATCTGCCAGAAATGGCATAGAATTTGTATCTATCATAAAAACTCTCTACTGATCTCATGAACTTAGCCAATAAGTGCAATAATATCAATAATAGTTAGTTAAGGCTAACAATAGAGGTTTTAAACCAATACCATAATACACATAATAATTTAGCTGTGTATTTATAGTGCATATAAGCCCTTTGGAAAATAACGATTATGTAACCACTTCTTTTGTTACCCTTTTTACTACTTGTTTTATTATTATTTTTTAAAAGCGGCTCTGGCAGGGCATCAATACAAATACCTAGTCCACGACAGTTTCCCCTCGCTAAAACCTGCTTAGCAATAGATTCTCTTATGGGAGATCCGGCACAAATAAATGTATAGCGAGCTTGGTTTTTATGAATAAATTCAGCGGCAATATTTATCGCTTTTTTATTGCTGTAAATATCATTGCTAAGTTGATGATAATTCACCCTAGTCGAAAAATCACATGATTTAAATTGCTTTATAGAATCAGAATTATAATAAATTATATTAATAGAATCTTTTTTTGTAATGACGTTATCAAAAATTTGCTGGACTAATTCAGCACTATTTATTTGACCAATTGGAATTCCTGATAATTTAGCCAAAAAGTCTACGGTCTTAGAATTGCAGATATTCAACCAACAAGTAGAATGTATCTTTTCATGCTTGTCAGGGTGCTTGTTAATTTTAACAATCTGGTCCATCCCAGAAGTAAGAATATAACGAAAACCATGGTCCTGGGAAATATATTTTATTTTAGTCAAAAGCTGCAAAGCAGTCAGGGAATCAAAAGAAGCCCCCAGAAAAAAGTAGCGCTTCTGATTTATCATCCAGTAGTCTTGATCTAATATAGGCTGAGATAACCTATTTATACCACGGGGTTGAGATGGTAATATTTTTTTTATTGCACGCATGAATCTCAGTTATGATAATTATATATAATATGAGACACATTAGAGGAAATATGTTTATATTAAGTTTACAAATTAACGCGTCCTTAGATTTTAAAAAATGACTAAATGACAAGAAAAAATTTAAATAGAATTAAAGAACAAACGATCGGCTACCAGTTAAAAAGTTTTGGGCGCTTGTGGCCTTATTTGTGGCCTCAAAGTAAACCTTCTTATAAAATAAGAACTTTATTTGCTATAATAGCTACGATAGCCGGCCAATTTATTATTGTTGCCGCCCCATTCTTTTTGGGTCAGGCAAGTGATAGCATTGAGATCCAAATAACAGAATTAGGCTTAAGTGCAGTAATAGGAAGTTCAATTCTTATCCTTATTCTCGCCTATGGGGGCCTAAGGCTAGTATCTGTTATGCTATCTGAAGGACGTGAGTATATATTCGCCCCAGTTGCTCAACATGCACAACGGTCGATAGCAACCTTGACTTTTGCACACTTACACAAACTCTCACTTCGTTATCATCTTGAAAAACGCACAGGCGGCATCTCGCGTGTAATAGAGAGGGGAATACGTTCAATCGATTTTCTTTTTAGGTTCTTGTTGTTTAATATAGGGCCAACTCTTCTGCAACTCACCCTCGCGGGGATAGCATTCTGGATAGCCTACAGCTGGGAATTTGCTCTAATTGCGGTTAGTGTGGTTATAACTTACATCTGGTTTACCATTGTTACAACTGAATGGAGACTTAGGTTCAGAAGAGATATGAACACTAAAGATACAGAGGCTAACTCTAAAGCCATAGATAGCCTATTAAACTATGAAACTGTAAAATATTTTAATGCCGAACATTATGAAACCCAAAGGTATGACAAGGCTATGGAAGGCTATCAAAAAGCAGCCATATTATCACGAACATCATTAGCAACTGTAAATATTGGTCAAAGCTTTCTAATGAATATAGGGCTTGTTGGTTTGGTTCTTTTAGCTACCCAAAGGACTCTTACCGGCGAAATGACAACAGGCGATATTCTTACAATCACTTTAGTGATGATGCAGGTCTATAGGCCACTGAACATACTTGGTTTTGCTTACAGAGAAATTAAACAGGCTCTCACTGATATGGAAAAGATGTTCGCCTTATTGGACCTACAGCCAGAAATACAGGATAGTCCTGACGCAGAAAAACTTCATGGTGACCAAGCGGATATTAATTTTTCTAAAGTATACTTTCGTTATGAAAGTGAACGACCTATACTAAAAGACGTTTCTTTCACAATAAAACGAGGGGATACAGTGGCAGTTGTAGGGCCTACTGGTGCAGGTAAGTCTACACTATCGCGAATATTATTCAGGTTTTACGACATAGAAGCAGGATCAGTACATATTAACGGACATGATATAAAAAAGGTTTCCCTTGAAAGCCTTCGCAGGTTTATAGGAATAGTTCCACAGGACACTGTTTTGTTCAATGATACCATAGGCTTTAATATTGGATATGCTAACCCTGCAGCCTCACAGGGAGATATTGAAACAGTAGCTAAAAATGCACAAATACACGATTTTATCGAAAGTCTTCCCAATGGTTATAAGACGTTAGTAGGTGAAAGAGGGTTAAAACTCTCAGGAGGGGAAAAACAGCGGGTAGCGATTGCGCGAACTTTATTGAAGAATCCAGCCATTCTAATTCTGGATGAAGCGACATCAGCTCTCGACAGCGTAACTGAGGAAGGTATTCAATCCGCTCTTGAGGCTGTTTCAGCAAACAGAACTACACTTGTTATAGCGCATCGGCTATCCACTATAGTAAATGCTGATAAAATCATAGTTATGGATAAAGGAAAAATAGTTGAGCAAGGAGAACACGCACAGCTTTTGAAAAAAAACGGACTGTATAAAGAGCTTTGGGAACAACAAAAAAGTAAAAATTAAAGTTTTCCAATTTTACTTAAGCTGTCTTCAATACGCTCTATATTATATAGTTCAGTGTGAATTCCCATCTCTAGAACTATCAGTTTCCCCTTTTGGGTTAGATCTAAATTTTTACCATCATAATACTTTTCTTTGATTCTATAATATCTGCTTAATAAATCTTTATGCTTATCCACTCTTATTAACAATTGCTCCTTAAGAGCACTTATATCCATATTTTCTAGCGCATAAAACTTCACCATAAGATCGTCTTTTATTGATGGTTGATTTACAGGTTTTTTAGACCACGCCCGTAAATAAATTTTACCCTCTTGAGTGAGGGTATGGATAATTCTATTGGGCTTCCCTTCTTGTGACACCTCTCTACTATTGACGAGGCCCTTTTCACGGAGCTTACCAAGTTCACGATATATTTGTTGGTGCGATGCTCTCCAAAAATATCCAATCGACGCATCAAAGTTTTTTGCTAAGTCATAGCCACTCATAGGCCGTTCAGTTAAGCAAACTAATATTGCTTCTGCTAATGCCATAATTAGTTTTCCTTGTGACTACGTTATTTATTGCATATGATATGGCTAAAGAAAACAGGAATTAATATGACACTTCAAGGTAAAACAATATTTATGTCCGGTGGCTCAAGAGGCATTGGGCTTGAAATTGCAAAAAGATGTGCTGCTGATGGTGCAAACATAGCGATAGCAGCTAAAACTGCTTCACCTCACCCTAAGCTCAGCGGTACTATATATACAGCAAGTAAAGAAATAGAGGGTTTAGGAGGAAAAGCATTACCAATAGTTTGTGATATACGAAATGAGGAAGCAGTAGATAATGCAATAAGCTCTTGCGTAAAGCAATTCGGGGGCATTGATATTTGCATAAATAATGCAAGTGCTGTTTCGCCAACCCCAACTACATTAACTCCGATGAAACGTTACGACTTAATGAATGAGGTGAATGCACGAGGTACATTTATGTTGAGCCAAAAATGTCATCCCCATTTAAAAAAAGCTGAAAATCCGCATATAGTTAACATAGCGCCCCCCTTGGATATGGATAAGCGTTGGTTCAGGAACCATACAGCCTATACAATGGCTAAATATGGAATGAGTATGTGCACATTAGGAATGGCAGAAGAGTTTCGGAAAGATGGCATTGCAGTGAACTCCCTATGGCCCATGACCTCTATAGATACTGCAGCTGTAAGAAATATATTAGGAGGGGATAGCATGGCAAAAATGAGTAGGCTTCCTACTATTATGGCAGATGCAATGTACGAATTGGTTACTAAGCCAGCAAATGAGATTACAGGACAGTTTCTTATAGATGAATTCGTATTAGCTGAATCAGGTGAAACTAATTTTAACAAATACAATCAACCGGGCTATAACGGGCCTTTGGCAGCCGATTTTTTCATACCCAGCGAATGGGTAAATAAATCTGCATCAAACGTCATGGAACATCCAGGGTATTTATAATGACAACTCTTAACGCTATAGAGCCAACGCCAGAGCAGATTAAAAAGTTTCTATCAGATAAAAAAGCTGGAGAACCTGTTTATATGCTAAATCTTCTAAAGTTTAAAGATAAAGCAACCTATAAGAATGGGGAAGACGTATCTGGCCGTGAAGCTTATGCGCGATATGCATCTGCTTTCTCTCAACTTGTTAAAGATAAAGGAATTGAAGGAGGGGGAACATGGGGTGGAAATATGAACTCTTGGCTCATTGGGCAAGGGGAAGGAGAGTGGGACGCAATTGGTATATTCAAATACCCAAGTGCTGAAATAATGATTGAGACTGTTAGCTCTGATGAGTATCGAAAAATCCATAAACACAGACGAGCAGGTTTAGAGGGTCAATTATTAATTTCCTGTGACAACAAAGGCGTATTCTAATTGGAAAATGAATCCTCGCCAATAAAATTTAAATTTAAATAAGGGCTCTGTAGTGAAGTATAAGTGTTTTGAAGTTTCTATAAAAGATCATGTTGCCCATATCATACTGAATCGGCCTGAAAAACGTAATGCAATGATTAAGGATTTTTGGGTAGAATTACCAAAAATTATACACGATATCGATGATAATTCTAAAGCAAGAGTAATAGTTATATCATCTACAGGACCAGTATTTTCTGCAGGAATAGATATTGGGATGTTTGTTAACGATATCGGAGGCAGTAGCGATAAAAACCAGCCTCACTACGGAGTAGATTTTTACAATAATAGCGTATTGCCCCTACAAAATAGTTTCACAGCAATTGAACAATGCAGAATACCTGTAATCGCAGCAATACAAGGAGGGTGTTACGGAGGCGGAGTAGACCTTATAACGGCCTGTGATATGCGTTATGGCACAAGTGATAGCTTTATAACAATATTTGAAATAAATGTTGGTATGACTGCAGATGTTGGTACTTTTCCTCGGATACTAAATCACATGCCCGAAGGTGTAGTACGTGAACTAGCATATACGGGCCGTCAAATGCCTGCAGTTGAATGTAAAGAGAGGGGTCTATTTAATAAAGTCTATGAAAATAAAGAAGACATGATTAATTCAGTTATGGCCGTAGCAAAAGAAATAGCATCCAAACCCCCACTAGCAGTTTACGGTTGCAAACGGATTATAACTTATTCACGTGATCACAACACAATGGATACATTGGATAATATAGCTGTTTGGAACATGTCCATGCTAGCACCATCTGAGATGGAAGAGGCAATGAACTCTAAAAAGCAAAAAAGACAAGGTAATTTTTCAGAGCTCCCAAAAAGAAAGAATCTTAGTTGTTAAACTAGCTCTCTTTAGTGCTATTTATGAAAAGCTCGATTAGCTTTGATGTACTAATGTCGTGCTTACCTTTTGTGCCAGTTTGCATTTCTATTAATATTTTAGAGGCAAGTATCTTACCTAGTTCCACACCCCATTGGTCAAAACTATTTACATTCCACATTACTCCCTGAACGAAAACTTTGTGCTCATAAAGCGCAATTAAATGCCCAAGAGAAAAGGGCGTAAGATCATCTAAAGTAATTGTCGTAGATGGACGGTTGCCTGGAAATGTTTTTTGCCGGGCAATAGCACTTATATTATCGCCGCCACCCATTTCTTTGAGCACCTGATCTGTTGGCTTACCTACCATTAAGGCTTCTGATTGAGCAAAGCAGTTTGCTAATAAAGCAGCATGATGCTCAGGTCTTCCACTAGAGTCTTTTAAAACAGCAATGAAATCAACTGGAGCTCCTGGGGTTCCTTGGTGAAGCCATTGGAAGAAAGCATGTTGCCCATTTGTGCCTTCATCGCCCCATATGATAGGACAAGTTATACCTGCGGGAGCTCCTTCGCGGTTTATATATTTTCCATTAGACTCCATTTCAAGCTGCTGTAAAAATGCAGAAAATTTTCTTATGTTTCTAGAGTATGGAATTACAGCGAGAGAACTATAATTTAAAAAATTTCGATTCCAAACACCTACAATTGCCATCAAAACAGGTAGGTTCTCGTGCAAAGGCTGATCACGAAAATGTAAATCCATTTTAGATGCCCCTTTCAAGAACTCATCAAAAAGAGAAGGGCCAAATGCAATCTGTAAAGATAGACCAACTGAGCTCCAAACAGAATAACGCCCGCCAACCCAATCCCAGAAATCAAAAATCTGCTCTTCAGGGATCATAAAGTCGATAGCACCCTGTCGGTTTGCGGTAACTGCAATAAAGTTTTCCCCAGCATTGGTTCCAAGGTCAGTCTCTAGCCAATTATAGGCAGCTTCGGCATTCATACGAGTTTCCTGAGTTGTGAAAGACTTAGAAACTACAATAATTAGAGTGCTCTCAGGGCTCAGGCCATCTAAAGCATCGTTGATTGAGGCACCATCAATATTTTCTGCAAACCGCAAATCAAGTTTCATTTCTGCATTTGCACTAAAGGCATCCGCCACTAAACGTGGACCAAGGTCAGAGCCTCCAATTCCAATGTGAACTATAGCTTTGTACTTTCCATCGCTTCTGATTTTATTAGAAAAAACTTTCATCCGGTGCCGCATAGCTTTAACATCTTCTTGCACGCCTTTTGACCCGCCAACACCCCTCAAGGCCATGTGGAGAACGGCACGGCCCTCAGAGTTATTTATTTTCTCACCACTAAATAATTTAGCACGATATTCCTCAAGGCCACATGATGCAGCATACTCTTTAAGTGCATTCAAAGTTCTTTCACACACACGTTGTTTAGAAAAATCAGCTCTTAATGGACCCTCTCGCATTACGAAGTTATCAATGCGGTTTGGTTCTGTTTTCATCAAATCAGTTATTTTTAAATTAGTTTGAGCTAATACTTCAAGCTTCTTATACTTTTGCTTGCTGTGCTCAGAATCAATACCCATAATCTAATCTCATATTAATTTTTTATGCGCTATTTGACGATAGCGTTTTTGATAATCTTATAACTTAATGTTTGTGGAAGTATTAATGGCGTAATCGAGGTGTCGTTATATACTAAATATAAAGGCACCCCTGCCCGTCCATGCACTCTTAACTCTTTTGCAATGTTAGAGTTCTTATTTGTCCAGTCTGCGGTTAAAAATATTGTGTCAGTATCTTTAAATAACTTTTTTACTCTAGGGTCATTTAACACTACTTTTTCATTGTACTTACAGGTAACACACCATGCTGCCGTGAAATTTACAAATACGTTTTTTCCTTCATTGTTTAGCTCCAAAACTTTTTCTGAAGACCACTCCTCTGCATATGACCCATATAGTGTGTTATTATCTTCTGCATTATAATCTCCGTACCAAGGTAATATTAATGCTACTATTAGAAAAAGTGGTGCTAATAACTTCCTAGCTGATATATCATTCTTTACAAACCAAATTGCTATAACAAAGAACAGAAAAGATACCAATACCTTGGCTACGCCGTCTGGACCTACTTGTTGATCAAGAACCCATATCAGCCATATTGAGGCAGCAAACATAGGAAATGATAATGCCTCCTTAAAATATTTCATCCAAACTCCTGGTTTTGGTAATTTAGAAATTACATTTGGAAAACATGCTAAGAACAAGAAGGGTGATGCAAATCCAGCGCCTAAAGACAAGAGTATGGTTATTGTAATCGAACCTGTGGATACAAAAGCATATCCAAGAGCTCCGGCCATTAATGGTGCAGTACATGGGGTCGCAACCACAACTGCAAAAGCACCTGTAAAAAATGAATTAGTCATTTTATACTTTTCTACTAATCTACTACTGAGGTTTTGAAATATGGAACCCGTTTCAAAAACACCCAATAAACTTAATCCCGCCAAAAAGAGTATTATCGATAAGGTAGAAACCACCCTAGGCGACTGAAGATGAAAGCCCCATCCAATTTCAGCTCCACCTAATTTCAGTAAAATTATTACAATGGCAAAGAGCAAGAATGTGGTCATTATTCCTGCTGAATATAAAAATGCATCACGTTTGATAGCTGATTTATTTTCACTTACTAATTTTGCTATTGAAAAGGCTTTCATTGATATTATGGGAAAAACACAAGGCATAAAGTTCAATATAATTCCTCCTATAAACGCACCTAATAAAGCACTCATGAAAGACAAATTAGAGGAGTTTTTATTGAGTAGGTTTTTTTGTTTTGATATTAATTTACTCGTAGATAAATCAATAACTTCACTTTTGGGTATTCCGTTAATTTTATAGGAAAGTACGCCTCTCACATTACTAGGAAAAATTTCCTTGCTCCGTAGGTCGGGTATTAATTCTAATTTTAATCTATCACGGTTATTTCTTGAAGCTTTCGTACTAATGTTTTTAAAGTGTCCATTTTCATATGGAAAAAAATAAAGTTCGGTGATATTCCCAAGGGGAAAATTTTTAAATCCCGCTGTTATAGTTTCGCCAGTGGGTTCCACCGTGCTCTCTATAACCCCTTTTTTAGGAACTTTATTAAGCGCAAAATCAATTTTCGTTTTTTGCAGCATATCCTCCATCGGTGGGCCAATGGCAATTGACAAACTTGCACTGCCATTTTCAGGAATACAAATATCCTTACATACAAGGTAACTAAAATTTGCAATTATTGTAACAATTGATCCCGGTTCTAAGTCCTTTTCTACAGAAAACTGGACAGGGAATATTGGTGAGCCCTCAAACCCATAATTTACTATTGGGCCTGTTTGAATTACTTTGGGGGGAAGCCAATTGATTGCTCCAGCCTCAACCCCTGCAGGTAAAGTCCAATCTATATAGACAGGCTCTCCACTATCGCCTGGGTTTTGCCAATATGTATGCCAGTTCCTGTCAAGTTTAGTTTGAAGTGCGATATAAAATTTTTGGCCCGGCAAAACGCTATCATGGCTACTTATCAGAGTAGCGGTAGCCCTGCCTGTATCGACGGGAAGAGATTGAGCCGCCAGTACAGGGAAAGAAACAAGCATCATAACTAAGGATAAAATAATTGTTCGCATAATCTCTCCTTTCTGGGTATCTGCATAATTATATATTACTTATAAATTTATAAACATTCATAGCATATGTTAAACTGCGAAACATAAGTATTTATAATTAAGGAAGTACTAGTGTTATAAATTATTGTATAAAAAAACCCACAATAAAGTGGGTTTTTTTCATAATTCAAGGATTGTTATTTTTTTTCAGCCGCCGCTGCATCATTAACACGTCTCAAAGTCTTGTTAACAAGTCGTTGCCAGTTACCAAGTGAAACCATGTGTGAATGAGCTACAGCTAAGTAACCGTTGTCAGTAAACTCTTTCAGTTTTTCAGCAGAAAGACCCTTTAATTTATCCTCAGTGATCGCATAGTAGTCTGCAATTCTTTGTTGCTCTGCAGGCGTGCCATCAGCATTCTGCCCCTGAAAGTTCATTTCTTTCTGTTCGAATAAATCTAGCTCCTTGAATACTCCAATCATACGTTCAGTTGCTTGTCTGTCACGCTCAAAATTTTGTAAAAACTGAAAAGCTTCTTTCGTGAAGGCGGATGTATCGTCACCATCAAAAAATTTTTGCTGGGGTTTCTTGCTGGTAACGCACTTTGCTCCCTCATCAACACATACTACAAAACGACCATTTGGCTTATCGTTAGCTAATACAAAGGGAAAACGGCGAGCAAAAGCTGGTAAGTAAAAATCTTGCTCAAACTCACCATCATTCACAAATAGATTCTCACCCGTTCTTACGCCCATTACAGCCAAAGGATTACGCTCTTCACCTGCGAATATTATAGGGTATGATGCTGCAGCTGCACCAAATTCAGGTGCAGTAAGTGGCATAAAATGCTGATCAGCCATGAACTCAAAGGGCTTTGCTATCGGACTAACCCCAAACTTCTGATGCTTATCTTTTGTAAGTGGTTGTGGGTTCTGATAAAACATTACATTTCCAGATACAGTCGTATTTTCTTTTTTATCAGCCATTGTAGTCCCTTATTTTAGTATATTGATAGATATGAGGTTAAAAATATCAATTTCAAGGGCGCTTTATACAATTTAATTAAGTCTATCAACAAATGAATCCTAATAAATATTTTTTTAATGTTCCCGTTAAAAAACGGATAGATTTAACAATCTAAAATATATAAGGAAATTCCATGGATAATTTTATGAAAACGTGGGCAGGTGAATGCTCAGCATGGGAGTGTGATGGACTAGGTCATCTCAATATGCGTCATTATTTGACGAAAGCACAACAAGCTAGGCAAATGTTTTTTATTCATAACGGACTACACGATGCCTTCAAAAAAAATGCCTTAACAACATTAATTGTGAAAAAATATCATATCAAGTACCTAAGCGAAGCTAGGCCAGACAATCCACTATTTATCGAGACTGGGTGTCTAGAAATCTCAGAGAAAACAGCAACTATTTGCCATATGATGTTTCACAGGGACGGCAAAATTGCCGCTACTATAGTAGAACACCTTGAACATATTCACTTAGAAACTGAAAGAGCTACTATTTGGCCTGTTGGATTTGTTCAGTCCGTCAACCAATTTAAGGTAGAACAGCCAGAAATATCTAAACTAAGGAACATAAAATATAAGACAAAATCGTGGAATCCACATGAAAATGAAATTTTAAAACTATCTACAAAACAAATAGGATCTGGGGTCTTCCAGCCCCATGAAGTAGGTATATGCGGGAAAGTAACGCCGCAAGCTTTAATGGGTAGAATAACAGAAACTCTGGCGCATATGATTGACGGCTATCCTGAATTTAAAGATTCTTCATTTAATGACGGGTCTAATTCAGGTGCATTATTAGAGGCGCAAATTTTTATACATAAAAGTCAGGTTGCAGGAGATGCCTATAGGCTTTACTCTGGATTATTGGAGGGTAATAAGTATACGCGCAAATTAGTTCACCATGTTTTTAATTCAGTGACTGGAAAATGTATTTTCTCTATGATTGGGGCAGGGTGTCTTTTTGATTTAGAAACCCGTAAATTAGTAAAAGCAAGTGATGATCAAGTTGCAGAATTGCAAAATAATATAGTTCTTGGGTTAAAAGTTTAAGGCTGCCCTGCTCAATGCTTTGCGCAAATTATCAATTGCGAATTCTGGCTTATTAATGGGGAACATATGATCTAAGTTTAAATCAAAAGATACACTAGGCTGGCCTAACTCTCGCTTAAACGCGTGTCTACCAGATTTAAAGCTAACAGAGCCTCCTTTCCCGGCAAATATAACGTTGGAATTATTTTTTGGTAAATACTTTATAGATTTAAAAACATTGTGGGCTTGCGCAACAAATATTGCCTGCTCTGTAAGTGGTTCGCACGATAGCTTGAGTCCCTTTCCATTAGGTATCAATCCTCCAGTGAGGTAGTCTGATAATGCGTCATCTGAGAAATTTCTAAACGCACCCCTTTCTTTATACCTGTTAAAAGCCGTCTCAAAATTATCGAACTCAAACTTTCGTCGCCCAGCATGTCTTGCTATTGCAAGCTTCTGCTTGGTTATGTCTCTGAACCACGAAAAATGACTGAGATATCTTATTGGCCAACGCAATAAAACAGGGTCAAAACCAACAAAACCGCTAACCTTATTTTTTATTTCAGGCATGGCAAGTATGCCCGTGACTGCCCCATAACTATGGCCCGCAAGTATTACTGGGCTCTTTATATAGCGATCAAAAAATTCAACTACATCGTCACGAAAAATATTCCAATCTTTTAAAGTGTCTATATTTATTGGTAGGTTGCTCATACCATGACCTCGCATATCAAGCGCGACTGAATGAAACCCTAAAGGCGTGAGTATTGATTTATAGCTATAAGCATTAAAACCATTCGCGTTAAGCATAACTAATTTAATAGGGTTTGAAACAAAGCCGAAGTGAACAGCTGACATTTCACCATCCCGTAATAAATAATTTTTACGTGTTGGGTCTGGTTGCAAAATCCAATTACCTCACATTGCGTGAACTTTTTCAGGGTCAAGGTCATCTAAAATTGCTTTATCAAGAGTTCTAAATATCTCTTTACGACTACGAAGCTTAGTCTCACGAAATGCTTTAGTGTTTACTTGGCTAAACAATTTAGCAGCCATAGGGATAGAAGACTCCCATTCATCGGCAGGAACAACTTTATCAAAAAACCCTGCATCGACGGAGGCTTCAGGACCAAAAATTTCACCATTTATAACGCAGCGATTAAAGTAAGACTTTGACAAGTGATACCTTCCCATCTCAATGCCAAAATTATGCATCGTCATGCCGATGAGAGTTTCATTAAGGCCTACCTTGTAACCCCCATCCTTTATCATTGAATAGTCGCAAGCAAGGGCAAGAAAAGCACCCATCGCGATTGTATGTCCGGAAGCTGCCATTATAACTGGCCGTGGAAATGACATTATCCGTCGCGCAAACTTAGAGCCCTTAGACGTGAGCTCCAAAGCATCCTGAGGCCCATCGCCCATTTCTTTTAAATCAAAGCCACCAGACATTATTCCTTCTCGTCCAGTTATAATTACAATGGCGTCGTCCGCCTCAGCTTTATCCATTGCAGAGTTTAAGTCTGCCCAGACTAAAGAGCCTAAAGCATTAGCCTTACCATCATCAATAGTAATTATTGCAATGCCTTGCTTTATATTGATCGTAACATTTGACATTAATTCTCTCTCTTAATTTTAAGTAAAGTTAAATAAATTTTCATAAGTGAATTATCGGCTAAACTTATTATAAAAAGTCTCATCTGTTTTTGACATTTCTCGAAGTAGTGGAGGAACCTCATATTGTGGTCCGTATGCTTCAAGTAGCTCATCTGACCTAGCAACAAAAGCTCTAGCGCCTATAGTGTCTATAAAGCTAATTGCACCACCAGTAAAAGGGGCAAACCCCCAGCCAAAAATAGAGCCTAAATCAGCTTCACGTGGGTCATGAACTATTCCCTCGGCCATAGTTCGGGCTGCTTCAATCGCTTGGGCATACATCAATCTGTCCTTTACATCCTGTACATCTGGCTGTTGTCGTAAAATACCATCTAGTGCGAATTGATCCAATTCATCCCAAAGGTGCTTTTCACGGCCTTCATATACATAAAATCCTTTGCCATTTTTGCGACCAAAACGTTCGGCCTCATACATTGTCTTCACAATGGCATCGCCTTTTCCTTCAACATATTGGCTTCCTAGATCGTGCTGACTTTGCAACATCACTTTATGAGCAAGATCTATTGCCACTTCATCCTGTAAGGATAGTGGGCCAACTGGCATGCCCGCCATTTTAGCAGCATTTTCTATTAACGCAGGTTTTACGCCCTCAGACAGCATATTAAACCCTTCCTGTATATACCTCATTACACACCTATTGGCATAGAAACCTCTGGTATCTTCAACTACAATAGGTACCTTTCTAATTTTAGAGACAAAGTCTATTGCCCGCGAGATGGCATAATCACTAGTGTTTTTACCTTTAATAATTTCCACAAGCATCATTTTGTGAACAGGACTGAAAAAATGGATACCTATAAAATTATCGGGGCGTACCGATGCTGTTGCGAGGTCGGTGATAGGGATTGTTGATGTGTTTGATCCAAATACCGCTGTCTGGTCGATAAATTGTTCGACCTTTTTTGTAATTTCAGCCTTTAGCTCTGAATTTTCAAAAACAGCTTCAACAACTAAATCTACACCACTAAGCTTAGAGTAATCAGTTGTAGCAGAAATGCGATCAGTTATAATAAGCGCCTTTTCTTCTGTTGTTTTTTTACGCTTTACTCTTTTCGCTTGTTCATTAATTGCGAACTGCTTTCCCTTATCAGCACTTTCTTGATCACGATCTATCAAAACCACCTCAATACCTGCCATAGCAGATACATAAGCAACCCCAGCGCCCATAAAACCCGCACCTATGACACCTACTTTTTTAATGTCGCCTTTAATTTGTCCTTCAGGCCTAGCCTCTCCTTTTTCCAAGGCTTGCTTGGAAAGGAACAGTGAACGCACCATATTGCCTGACTCAGGTCTTAACATAAGGTCACAAAAATAACGGCTTTCTATTCTAAGTGCAGCATCCATCGGAACAAGAGAGCCCTCATATACAGATGCAATAATATTTCTCATAGCCGGGTAATTCCCAAAACTCTCTTTACTAACCATTGCATTAGCACCCGCAAACATTTGATAGCCTTGCGCTGTATAAGGCGCTCCCCCCGGAAACTTGAAGCGGTCCATATCCCAAGGTTGTTTCGCCTTGGGGTTTGCTTTAATCCATTTTTTTGCTTCAGTTATCAGTTGGTCGCCGGGTACTGCTGCATGAAAGATACCCATCGCATGAGCTTCAGAAGCTGATAATTGCTTACCTTGTAGAAGCACAGCAGACGCCGCCATCAACCCTACAAGTCGTGGCAATCTCTGAGTTCCACCTGCGCCAGGAAGTAAGCCTATGAGTGCCTCTGGTAAACCAACTTTAGCAGTTTTATTATCGGAGGCAATAAAACGGCCAGTACATGCCATAACAAACTCGAAACCACCTCCTAAGGCGAGGCCATTTAAAGCAGCAGCTATGGGCTTCCCGCAAACCTCTAAATCACGAAAAAGCTTATTTAACTTATAAACACTCTTAAAGAGTTCTGCTTTAGCTCCCTCAGGGTCTTTTTTCATTTCTCCACGTGCACCAGAAAGATTGCTTCCCATCTCCTCAAGGTCAGCACCTGCGCAAAAAGCCTTCTTCCCTGAGGTTATAACCGCACCATTGATACTTTTATCAGATTTAATCATCTCCGTTAATTCAGCAATCTCACTCATGGAGCTAACATTCAGGACATTCATAGACCGATCGGGCATATCAAATGTTACCACTAAAATACCGTCTGCATCTTTATCTATACTAAAATTTTTCATCTTTATCTCTACTCAAATCTGTGAAATTAAATACGCTCTATAATTGTGGCCGAGCCCATACCGCCGCCCACACACAATGTAATTAATGAAGTCTCTTTGTCAGAACGTTCAAGCTCGTCAACCATTGTTCCCAATATCATAGCTCCAGTTGCGCCAAGGGGGTGGCCCATTGCTATCGAGCCGCCATTTACGTTTATTTTACTGTGATCAATATTATGGGCCTGCATAAAACGTAGGACCACAGAGGCAAAAGCTTCATTTAATTCATATATATCGATATCATTAACTTCCATACCGGCACGCTTAAGGGCCTTTGCTGCTACAAACTCAGGGCCCGTTAACATTATGGTTGGTTCGCTTCCAATTTCAGCAAAGCTTTTAATACGTGCTCTGGCTTTTAAGCCTAGGGCCTCCCCCATCTCCTTTGTTCCAATAAGTACTGCTGCGGCTCCATCTACAATTCCTGAACTGTTTCCTGCATGGTGAACATGTTTTATAGACTCCAACTCTGGGTATTTTTGCAAAGCAACAAAATCCATACCTGGCATGATTTTACCCATAGCCTCAAATGATGGATTTAAAGAGCCTAATGACTGCATATTTGTTTCTGGTCGCATGTGTTCATCATGAGATAACAAAGTAACCCCTAGCTGGTCTTTAACTGGAACAATTGAATTTTTAAAACGGCCCTCATCCCAAGCTTTTTTTGCTCGTTTTTGAGATTCCACCGCATAAGAGTCGCAATCATCACGCGAAAATCCATATTTAGTAGCTATTAAGTCAGCAGATATCCCCTGCGGCACTATTTGATGGTCAAAAGCAATCGCAGGGTCTACGCCCATAGCACCGCCATCACTGCCCATTGGAACTCTAGACATGTGTTCGACGCCGCCGCCAATTGTCATATCTGCCATTCCGGCCATGACTTTAGAAGCCGCCATATTCACAGCTTCCAATCCAGAAGCACAGAACCGGTTAACTGTAACGCCTGCCGCTGTTTGATTGTAATTAGCAGTTATTGCAGCTGAACGCGCTATATCAGCGCCCTGGCCTGCCACAGGCGATACACAACCCATAATTATATCATCAACCTTCGAGGTATCGAGATTGTTGCGATTTTTTATAGCTTCAAGCTGCTGCGTTAATAAAGATAAAGCAGTAATCTCGTGCAAGCTGCCACTTTTTTTTCCTTTTCCTCGCGGGCTTCTAACTGCGTCGAATATGTATGCATCTACCATGGTAGTCTCCTAAATATCTTATTAATTTTTATTTGGGCCTTATCAAAGACTTCGAGCAATCACCATTTTCATGATTTCATTTGTACCGCCATAAATTCTCTGAACACGACTATCTCTATACATACGGCCTATTCGGTATTCATTCATAAAACCATAGCCACCATGGAGTTGTAGACAACGGTCTATTACCTCACACTCCTTATCTGTTACCCAGTATTTTGCCATTGAAGCAGTGACTGTATCAAGTTCTCCCCGCAGGTGCTTAGCGGCGCAGTCATAAACAAACGTTTTAGCTATCTGTACTATAGTTTTACATTCAGCCAACTCAAACTGTGTGTTCTGAAAGGATATAACCGGCTTACCAAAGGCTTTGCGTTCTTTAACATATTCAACCGTCATTTCCAATGCGGCTTCCATTTGTGCAACACCTTGAATGGCAATATTTAATCTTTCTTGAGGGAGCTCTTTCATTAATTGTATAAATCCGTGCCCTGTTTCCGAACCTAACAAGCTATCAGCAGGAACTTTCATATCATCAAAAAAGAGTTCGGCGGTATCTTGGGCATCCATACCTACTTTGTCTAATATACGCCCCCTCCGAAAGCCCTCGAGGTCATCAGTTTCAATCACAAATAAAGACTTAGAAAACTTACCTTCCCCCCCAGTATCGGCCACAACAACAATTAGATTAGCAGTGCCACCATTGGTGATGAATGTTTTAGAGCCGTTTATGACCCACCCATTTCCATCTTTTTTAGCATTAGTTTTAACATTTTGGAGGTCAGACCCGGTACCAGGTTCAGACATTGCGATAGCGCCGACAAGTTCACCTGTTGCCATCTTTGGTAACCATTTTTGCTTTTGCTCTTCTGTCCCATAGTGAAGGATGTAGGGCGCAACTATGGCATTATGCAAAGAAAGACCAAAACCATCAACGTTTGCCTTGATCAACTCTTCTTGAATGATCATTTCGTGGCGGTAATCTCCTCCACCCCCGCCATACTCCTCGGGAATAGCGCAATTCAGAAGTCCCATGTCACCTGCCATATTCCAGTACTTGCGATCTACTTTTTTATTCTTCCTAAACTCTTCAGAATGAGGTGCCATTTCTTTGGCATAAAACTTATGAACAGCATCCCTGAACATATTAATGTCTTCTTCAGCATACCAATCAGGGTTTTTAAAATCTAATACAGACATAATTTTCCTTTCTTTAAAATGCGCTCGCTTTAAGTGCCATTATAGGCTCTGCGCCTGTTTTTATTTTTGCAAAGTGGGCATCCAGCATTGGCAGCATCCGCAGAATAAAATACCGGCCGGTAATTATCTTATTAGAATAAAACTCATCATTTGAACCGCCATCAATTTTTGATTGCGCCACAACCGCCATCTTAGCCCACATATATGCAAGCGTAGTAAGGCCCATCATATGCATATAATCAACAGAACCAGACCCAGCATTATCTGGGTTTTGCATTCCATTTTGCATTAACCACATAGTGGCATTTGAAAGACTATCTTTTGCTTTCTTTAGTCCCTCCATAAATTCTGATAAGGTCTCATTTTCAGAATTCTCACTTAAAAAATCATCCATCTCAGCGTTTAGAGTCATTAATGCTCTACCGCCATTTTTTGCCAGTTTACGTCCAACTAAATCTAATGCTTGGATACCATTAGCTCCCTCATAAATAAGAGTAATTCTAGTGTCCCTGACGAATTGGCTCATCCCCCATTCTTCAATAAAACCGTGCCCTCCAAATATTTGCTGGCAGTCAATGGTAGTGGCTAAGGCTTTATCTGTTAAGTAACCTTTAATCACGGGAGTAAGGAGACCTAAATAGTCATCAGCTTTTTCTCTAAATTTTTCATCCGGGTGAACAGTTTCTAAGTCTTCCATCAAAGCAGACCAGTATATCAGTGCTCTAGCCCCTTCGTTAAAGGCCTTTGTTTCCATCAACATTCTTCGTACGTCAGGATGAACTATTATAGGATCTGCAGGTCCATCCGTATTCTTTGGTCCCGTTAACGACCGACCTTGCGCCCTGTCTTTGGCATAGGCCACTGCGTTCTGATAGGCTACATCTGACTGAGCAAGCCCTTGCATTCCTACATCTAGTCGAGCACGATTCATCATCACAAACATAACACGTAGGCCCTTGTCTGCCTCGCCCACAAGATAACCATCCGCCTCATCGTAATTCATGACGCAAGTAGCATTTCCATTGATACCCATTTTGTGTTCAATAGCACCACATGAAACTGCATTTTTAGGACCCACCTCACCCTTTTCATCTAATTTAAATTTTGGAACTATAAATAAAGAGATGCCCTTTACACCCTCTGGAGCACCTTCAATACGTGCTAGACAGAGATGAATAATATTTTCAGACATGTCGTGTTCACCCGCTGAGATAAATATTTTTTGTCCTGTTATTTTATAAGATCCATCTGTTTGCGGTACTGCTTTAGTTTTTAACAATCCAAGGTCCGTACCACAATGGGGTTCGGTCAGATTCATTGTACCGGTCCACTGACCAGATACCATTTTTGGAAGAAAGGTTTTCTTTTGTTCTTCAGTTCCCCCAATTTCAATAGCTTTTGCCGCTCCATTCGTAAGCCCTGGGTACATAGAGAAAGCTGTATTTGCTGCAGATTGCATTTCTCCGGCTGCTATGCTCCAAATTCCCGGCATTCCCATGCCGCCATACTCAGGGTTAGCTGACAGGCCCAGCATCCCATTTTCTACCATTTGGGCATATGCCTCTTTAAACCCTGTAGGTGTTGTTACAGAACCATCGCTATGACGCGTACAGCCCTCTTTATCACCAATTACATTTAAAGGGGTTAATATTTCTGAGGAAAACTTAGCCCCATGATCAATAATAGCATCTAAGGTTTCTGTATCGGCTTCAGAAAATTTTTCATATTTTGTTAGATCGCCAATATTCAACATTTCTTGCATAATAAATTTCATGTCACGAACGGGCGCATTATATGTAGGCATTTATATTTCCTTTTTATTATTATTTTCAACCGAGTAATCGTCGGCCATTGTTTCTTTAAATCGAGCCTCATATGCTGCAGCGAGGTCGAAAACCCCATTACTATCGTATGAACTTTCAATATTTTTTGTAATAACTGAACAAATGTCTTTTAGATCGTTTGTTATAACATCAATATCTTTTCTTCGGCGCTTTAATGAGCTTATTGCTTTTTCAAAATTATTCTTCCGTTTTAGCAGTTCAGAACGGCCTGTAATTTCTCCATCGGTTACATCAAGAACTTCTTTGATATCGTCTAGTCTGAAACCAATCCTTTTAGCTCGCATTATTCTTTCAAACCTAACGTAATCTTCATGGTCAAATATCCTAGCACCTGAATTTCTCGAGGGTTTTAAAAGCCCTTTATCTTCATAAAAACGTATTGTTCGTGGTGTCACGTTAAAGCTTTCAGCAAACTCTCGAATGCCCCACTTGTAGTTTTGAGTGATATTTTCTGAATGATTACCCACAGGAGCGACTTAATTAACGTTAACGTTAACGTCAAGTAAATAATAAGGCACACTAAGGTGGCTTATCAAAAATATTTAATGATATAGAAACTTGTTCGCAGTACAATTTCTGATAAAGTTATATAGTGCAAAATATTCAGATAATTAAAGCTAAGACACCAGAAGATATAAGCATGGTGAGATCAATATTTCTAGATTATATAAATTTTATAGAAGGCTATCTTGACCATTCACTTGATTTCCAAAATACAACAGAAGAATTTTCAAACTTCCCTTCGGTTTACAAAACGCTATTGTTAGCCAAATTAAATAATAACCCTGTGGCTGCATGCGCCTTAAAGCAGTTGTCGGACAATGCTTGTGAATTAAAGCGCTTATACTGCAGGCCTTTTGGTAGAGGGCATAAAATTGGGGAGAGTTTAGTAATTAGAGCTATCAAGGATGCAAAAAAAATAGGTTATAAGAAAATGTACCTCGATACAAATAAAGGCCTAAAGCATGCTAATTCAATTTATGAGGACCTAAAATTTAAGGACACGGATAGCTATTACGCAAACCCAATGGCAGACACACGGTATATGTCCCTTACATTATAAATGTCTCACTGATTAATTCTCATATCACGAATAACCTCTATCGCTGCTTTTCTCGGGTCTACGGCCTTAGTAATTGAACGGCCAACAACTAAATGTGAGGCACCCGAGGCTAGAGAGGCGCCGGGGGTTGAAACTCTTTTCTGGTCATCTTTATTGTCGTTCAGCATTCTTATACCAGGTGTGACAATCAAAAAGTCCTCTGGAACTAATTTCTTTATTGCTGAGACCTCAAGTGGGCTAGCAACCACGCCGTCAACCCCACACTCTAAAGCTTGGTCAACTCGTCGTAAAACAAGTTCTTCTGCATTTTGGTGGTATCCAATCTTTTCTAAAGACTTCTTGTTTAATGAAGTTAATACAGTAACTGCAAGGATCTTAAGGTCGCTACTCTCTCTACCTAATACAGCTGACTTCATAACCTCAGGTCTGGCATGAACTGTAAGTAAATTGGCATCAAGTGAGCATATCGATCTAGTTGCCTTTTCAACGGTTGCCCCTATATCGTGAAACTTATAATCATAAAATATGTTTTTCCCCATGGCTTTTAGCTCTTGGCCAAGCTCTACACCCCCAACCGCAAGAAGCTGCAGGCCAATTTTATAGCTTTCTATATGATCACCGAGCAGTTTAACTAAACCTCTGGCCTCATCAACATCGGGCAGATCTAAAGCTAAATATAATCTTTCATCTGACATTTTTTTTTCTAGCATAATTAATTAATCTTACGATAACGCTGTGAATTTTTTGACATAAGTTTTTGTGCTAGCTTGTTAGGTAAAACCCTGCCCAATACTGAAATAAATTTATTTACTTTTCCGCTTACGTATACAGCATGATTATTTTCACATGCCTTTACGCCTAAACGCGCACAAGTGTCGGCATCCATAAGCATAAATGAAGGCAGTTTATTTATTCCCTCCCTTGTGCCATTAACATCATGAAACTCAGTCAACGTAAAACCGGGACACAAAGCAGACACATTAACTCCACTGTCGCTCAACTCCGCATTTAAACTTTCAGAAAATTTAATCAAAAAACTCTTAACTCCTGCATATAGTGTGTGTCCCTTAGAGCCCGGCATATGTCCCGCCAATGAAGCAACGTTTATGATCCGCCCAAATTCATTATCCACCATTTCGGGGGCCAGCATCCTCACAAGTTCACAAGGCGCGGTCATCATCAGCTGAATGAACTTTTCATGATCTTTCCAGCCACTATCGAGAAAAACACCTGGATGGCCGTAACCCGCATTATTTACGAGGCCTGAGACTTTAAGGTTCTTTGCCTTTATATTTTTAAATAATTTTTGTGTGGCACTCTTTTCGAAAAAATCTACCTCAAATATATGACTTATTGTACCGTATTTTCTTTCTAATTCTTCCGCTAATTCGATCATCGGCTTAGTGCGCCGGGCCGTTAATATAAGGTCCCACCCCATCTCAGCATACACAATAGCAATAGCCTTTCCAATGCCCGCAGAGGCGCCAGTAATTAAGCAAATATTTTTTTTCGACTGTGAATTATTTAGAGTCATGTTCACTACTTTTTTTACTACGCATTAATATTGTGATTTTTTACAAAATTATGATAACTTGAATTGTTATTAATGTCTAAGGTCAATTATGCGTTGTATTACTTTTATTCTAAGCGTTTACTTAACTGCATGCGTAACTGCTCCAAACCCTGAAAAATACCTTGAGTTAACATGTGAAAATTTATCTGATCTCACTCGTGCTTACTCAGATAACATATCTCAATATAAACTATTTAATGATGATGATATTAACGAATGGGGGAGAACTAATAAAAGGCAAGAAGACGACAGGACTATAGGAAATGGGCTCACACCAATTGATCTGGAAGTAAGAGAAGAATTAAGGTCCATACGTGCCGCAGCAGCAATGAATGGTTGTTGATATGGATACGCCTATAATACGTATTAGTTTGTTTCTGTTTGTTTTGGTATTTTTTGCATTACTAGAAAACTTTTATCCGCGGCGAAGACCGGGTGGTAACACAAAAGAAAGGTGGAAAACAAATTTTTCCATATCAATAATAAGTCAGGTTTTATTGCAACTTATGCTTCCGTTAAGTGCTGTGTTAATTGCGGTTTTAGCGTCAGGTAACAATTTTGGCCTTTTTAATAACATAGAGTGGCCAGTTTTTATTGAGGGGGCCTTGGTTTTCTTATTATTAGATTTTTCGATCTATATCCAACATGTTCTAAGTCACAAAATACCTATCTTATGGCAAATTCATAAAGTGCATCATTCAGATAGAGAGCTAGATACAAGTACAGCCGTACGCTTCCATCCCTTAGAAATTTATATATCAATGCTTTACAAGAGTATCGTAATAATAGTTTTAGGTCCAAGTGCCGTGTTGGTTTTAATTTTTGAAATTGTTTTAAGTAGTTCAGCAATTTTCAATCATGCTAATTTAAAACTGCCCGCAAAAATTGATAGGCTATTAAGAAAGACAATTGTAACTCCTGACATGCACAGGCTTCACCACTCAGTAAGAGAATTCGAAAGTAGTAAAAATTATGGGTTTAATTTTTCATTTTGGGACAGGGTTTTTGATACCCACTTGAAGGTTTCCGATGAGTATCATAAAAAAATGACTCTTGGACTTGAAAGTCACCAATCAATTAATACTGACCGTCTAATATGGAGCCTTTGGCTACCATTTATTAAAAAATAAAACTCTTATAGCTTTAATAATAAATATTAGGCTATAGCCCTGCTGGAAATGGAGTTGCACATGAATAAAATCAAGAAAGTTGTTTTAGCCTATTCCGGAGGCCTAGACACTTCAATTATTCTAAAATGGTTACAAGAAGAGAAAGGTTATGAAGTAGTAACTTTTACAGCAGATTTAGGGCAGGGCGAAGAACTTGAGCCTGCCAGAAGAAAGGCTCAGGCACAGGGCGTAAAAGAAATTTTTATTGACGATTTAAGAGAAGAATTTGTTAGAGATTATGTATACCCTATGTTTAGAGCGAATGCACTCTATGAGGGCCTATATTTATTAGGCACTTCAATAGCACGGCCATTGATATCAAAGCGACAAATTGAGATAGCCCATCAAGTTGGAGCTGATGCTGTTTGTCATGGCGCCACAGGTAAAGGGAATGATCAAGTTCGGTTTGAATTAGGTTATTATGCGCTAGATCCAGAAATAAAAGTCATTGCACCATGGAGAGAGTGGGATCTCAATTCTAGGACAAAGCTAATAAAATATGCTGAAACTCATGGAATAGAAATTGCAACAGATAAAAGGGGCGAGGCACCTTTTTCTGTAGATGCCAACTTGCTTCACACGTCATCTGAAGGAAAAGCTTTAGAAGACCCATCTGTTGAGGCACCTGAGTTTGTCTATCAGCGAACTGTTTCACCAGAAAATGCCCCGGACACACCAACCTACATCGAAGTTGGTTTTGAACGTGGTGATGCAGTGTCTTTAAACGGTGAAGATTTTTCTCCTGCAGAAATGCTAACACAATTAAATGAGCTCGGTGGCAAAAATGGAGTTGGACGTCTTGATCTACTTGAAAATAGATTTGTGGGTATGAAATCAAGAGGCATCTATGAAACTCCTGGTGGTGCAATATTGCTTATGGCTCACCGTGGGATAGAACAAATTACGTTAGACAAGGGCGCCATGCACTTAAAAGATGAGCTTATGCCAAAATATGCTGAATTGATATATAATGGTTATTGGTTTTCACCCGAGCGTGAGATGCTTCAAGCGGCTATCGATAAATCTCAGGAAATGGTGACTGGGACTGTTCGACTTAAGCTATACAAAGGAAATGCTACAGTCGTAGGGCGTAGTTCCCCTTATTCTCTTTATTCACAGGAACATGTGACTTTTGAAGAAGACGAAGTTTATAATCAAGCGGATGCTGGAGGGTTCATAAAGATTAATGCCCTTCGCCTGAGACTACTTAAAGACAGAGATAGAAATGCAGGGAAAAATAGCTAAACGAAACTAAAATAAATTTCTATAATTTGATATAATAAGAAATTTTTTTCCTCGGGGGTTAGTTATCATAATTAAAAAAACTTCACCTATAGTATTATAGCTTAGTCAATGGGATTGAAATGGAAGCAGCATTAAAAAGAGACTGGAATTTTCGTCAAAGTGTTGACTTGATGTATGGTCGCGCAGCAAGTTTCACTGATATATCTCCAAAATTAATTGAAAAAATAAAGGTTTGCAATGCCACTTATACGGTTAGGTTTGGTGTAAAGCTAAGGGGTGAAGTTCACACATTTACTGGGTATCGGGCTGTCCATTCAGAGCATATTGAGCCTGTCAAAGGCGGTATACGTTATTCTTTGGATGTGAACCAAGATGAGGTAGAAGCTTTAGCAGCCTTGATGACATTTAAAACAGCTCTTGTGGAGGTTCCGTTTGGTGGCTCAAAAGGAGGTCTATGTATCCGTCCAAAAGACTGGAATGAAGAAGAGCTAGAGCGGATAACACGCAGGTTTACATATGAACTAGCAAAAAGAGACCTTATTCACCCCTCACTTAATGTTCCAGCCCCTGATATGGGAACCGGGGAACGAGAAATGGCATGGATGATGGACGAGTTTCGACGCCTAAATAATACAAATATTGATAATATTGCGTGTGTAACAGGAAAGCCTGTCCACCTAGGGGGAATTGAAGGCCGTGTTGAAGCTACGGGCCGGGGAGTGCAATATGCCTTACGTGAATTTTTCCGACACCCAGATGATATTAAAAAGGCAAAATTAAGAGGTTCGTTAGATGGAAAAAAAATTATCATTCAAGGACTGGGTAATGTTGGCTATCACGCTGCTAAATTCTTAAGCGAAGAAGATGGTGCAAAAATAATAAAAGTAATCGAACGTGGTGGTTCAATCAGCAATAACAGCGGAATAAACATCGAAGACCTGAAACAGCATTTACATAACGGACTGCCATTAAAAGAATACAAAGAAGGTACATTTGCAAAACCTAGTCCACAAGAAATTGAATGTGCTTGTGATATATTAATACCAGCGGCTACTGAAGGCGTGATAAATATAAAAAATGCTCATAAGATCAAAGCAAAAATGATTATTGAGGCCGCAAACGGGCCCGTGACAGCAATGGCAGATAGCATATTAAGGGATAATGGTGTTTTTATTATTCCCGACCTTTACGCAAATGCTGGCGGCGTAACGGTTTCTTATTTCGAATGG
>Ga0208965_1000070_pt1 | contig 47763 bp, 48 predicted proteins | sample AOAMet1_07_M0_10_2_FD_188230 | JGI IMG/M metagenome (GOLD analysis project Ga0208965, IMG submission 188230) | Ammonia-oxidizing marine microbial communities from Monterey Bay, California, USA - CAN11_07_M0_10 (SPAdes) | ecosystem: Environmental > Aquatic > Marine > Intertidal zone | place...
ACCAAGCAGGGCGCAGTGCATTGCGTAGACATCGTGCCCTCGCTCTCCGCTCCTGATTGGGGTCAACCCCATCCGGATGCCGGTGAATTTGCGCGGCTCAGCTTGGAGGCTGCTGTTAAGGATTTGGCGGCCAACAAGGTCGATGCACTGGTCACGGCTCCGATCAACAAGGACACCATCCAAGGCGGAAAATTCAAATTTCCAGGTCACACCGAGTACTTGGCCGACATGGCCGGTGTCAGCGATGTGCTCATGATCCTCGCTACCGACGCCTTGCGGGTCGGTGTGGTGACCGGGCATGTCCCCATCAAAGACGTGGCTGCTGCACTCAACAAAGACACCATCGTGCGCAAGGCGCGCCTTCTGCACGAGAGCCTCTGTAGGGACTTTGGAATCGCAACGCCGCGCATTGCTGTGATGGGGCTCAACCCCCACGCCGGCGACAATGGTCTGATTGGAGAAGAAGAAAAGACGGTTATTTTGCCCGCCGTTCGGGCCTTGCAAGAACAGGGACTTTCTGTCCAAGGCCCATTTGGAGCCGATGGCTTCTTTGGCACTGGCGGGTACAAGAAATTCGACGGTGTGCTCGCGATGTACCACGATCAAGGCCTCATTCCTTTCAAAAGCCTGTCTTTTGGAGAAGGCGTGAACTTCACAGCGGGATTGCCCATTGTGCGGACCAGCCCCGATCATGGAACGGCCTTTGACATCGCTGGCAAAGGCCAAGCCGACGGTGCCAGTTTGCGCGCCGCATGCTGGGCTGCCGTTGACATTAGGCGTCACCAAACCGAGCACCGGGAGATGACTTCCGACCCTTTGGAAGTCGCCCCACGGAAGGACTGGGAACGTGACCGGTTCTGAGTTCAAACTGGGCTGCACTGAGATTGCATTGAATCCCGTACCTTTGCCCCCCCTCAAAGCTGGGGTCACGCATGCGCGGTAATTCCGAATTCGAAATTCCCTACACGGGTTTGGGCATTGGAAGACACGCTTTCGGATTTCAGCTCGATGGGTCGTTCTTTTCAGATTTTGAACCTTCGGGCTTTGATGACGCTGATATATCAGCTGAGACAGAGCTTGACCGGTTCGAAGGAATGATGCACTTCGATGTCCATGTGACAGGCACTGTGCGGTCCTCTTGTGACCGATGCACTGCGCCCGTCACGCTCTCGATCGACCACCGCGTGCGATACGTGGTCAAGTTCGGAGACAAGACCTACCGCAATGACGATGACATTCTTGTCCTCGGCCCTGCGGAGCACCTGTTGGATGTCAGTGAGTTCCTCTACGAGTCAACGGTGTTGGGCATGCCCCTGCGCCGCGTCCACGAACTAGAGGATGACTGCGACCCCAACGTGTTGCAGTGGCTGACAGGCAGCATTGATAACGCGCCCGAAGAAGAGCAAGAGGAGCAAGAGGAGACCGATCCGAGATGGGCGGCACTGAGGGGATTGTCCTCCAGTGGACCCAAGGACGAGGAGAACGAAGAGTAAGAGTTGATTTAGACAGTACAAACCATTGACCCCGAGGTGCTTCGGCACTGAGGACCAACAATACCACCATGGCACATCCAAAGCGACGCCAGAGCAAGACGCGCTCACGTAAGCGCCGGACGCACTACAAGGCCGAGACCCCCAACGTCTCCACCTGTTCAACGACAGGCCAGGCCCACATGTTCCACCGCGCCCATTGGTACGAGGGCAAGCTCTACTACAAGGGACGCGTTCTGATGGAGAAGGAGGTCGCTGAGGCCTGATTTCTCTTTCCAACTTTTTTCGGAAACCCGCCCAGCCGATGGCTGAAGCGGGTTTTTCCACATCCGGTCGTGGCCCAAGCTGAATTTCACGCTTAGCCCGGGAAGAAAGCGGCGTTAATTTCGGCGCCACCCCAAGTACACAGGGACAATAAACCGTGCGATGAGCTCACTTCAATCCGCCGCCATTACTGCAGTGCAGGGATGGCTCCCCCCCGACAAGTTGACCAATGCCGACCTAGAAAAGCTGGTCGACACCAACGATGAGTGGATCCGCAGCCGCACTGGCATTTCAGAGCGGCGCATCCTGAAGGATCCCACCAAGGCCACCTCAGACATGGCGGCCGAAGTCATCAAGGGCCTCTGTGCCCAACGCGACATTTCTCCCGAAAGCATTGATCTGGTGATTGTGGCTACGGTCACCCCAGATATGTTTTTCCCGTCGACCGCCCAGCTGGCCTGTGTCAAATCTGGCGCCACCAATGCTTGGGGTTTTGACCTGAGTGCGGCATGCAGTGGCTTTCTATTTGCACTGCGCACCGGGGGGCAATTCATTTCTTCTGGCACGCACAAGCGTGTCGTGGTCGTAGGCTCTGACAAGATGAGCAGCATTGTCGACTACACCGACCGCACCACTTGCGTTCTATTTGGGGACGCTGCAGCAGGTGTGCTCTTGGAAGCTGACGCCACAGGAGAAAACGGAATCCGCGACGCCATTTTGCGCAGCGATGGCAGGGGAGCGGAATACTTGCGCATGCCCGGTGGCGGCTCATTGAACCCGCCAAGCCACGCAACTGTGGACGCCAAAATGCACTACCTAGAGCAAGATGGCAAGCCCGTCTTCAAGGCGGCTGTGACGTCCATGGCCGATGTGAGTTACGAAATCATGGAACGCAATGGCCTTTCGGCGGATGACGTTTCTTGGCTCGTGCCACACCAAGCCAACCTGCGCATCATCGACGCAACCGCCAAGCGCATGGGGGTTGGCCGTGAAAAGGTGATGATCAACATCGAGAAATACGGAAACACCACCGCGGCGACCATCCCATTGTGTTTATGGGAGTGGGCTGACCGCCTCACTCCGGGCGAAAACCTCATTCTGAGTTCCTTTGGAGGAGGGTTTACCTGGGGCAGCATTTGGCTCAAATGGGCCATCCCTCAACAAACAAAAGCAGAGTAATCCCGACCCTCGGGATGCCCTCCATAAAATTTGCGGTTACTTTGCCGCTCTGGATACACCAATTCCTAAAGTCACACAAACCATGACCCAGGAAGAAATACAGGACCTGATCAAATTCGTTGCCAAGTCTGGCGTGAACGAAGTCGAAATCGAACGCAAGGATTTCAAGATTACCATCAAGAGCCCTGGCAACGGCAATAGGCGAGGCAAGGCGGCCCTTCAAGAGCCCCAAACGGTCCAAATGGCCATGCCTGCTGGAATGGCCATGCCCATGCAGATGCCTGCAGCCATGCCTGCTCCGTTACCGGCTCCAGCAGCTGCTCCTGCTCCTGCAGCCAAGGAAGCCTCTGAGCCCGCAGCCGATGCCGGTCTGATTGAAATCAAGAGCCCGATGATCGGTACGTTCTATCGCAAACCCTCTCCTGACAAAGACAACTTTGTCGAGGTAGGATCTGCAGTGAAGGTGGGCGACACGGTCTGCGTGATTGAAGCCATGAAGCTGTTCAACGAAATCGAAAGTGAAATTTCTGGACGAATTGTGAAGATCCTCGTGGACGACAACAGCCCGGTCGAATACGACCAGCCCCTCTTCCTCGTGGAACCGGCCTAAGCCGGAACACCCCCATTGACTCACCACATGTTCAAGAAAATCCTGATCGCCAACCGCGGTGAGATTGCCCTCCGGGTCATCCGCACCTGCAAGGAGATGGGCATCAAGACGGTGGCCGTTTACTCTACGGCTGACGCGGAAAGCCTCCACGTGCGTTTCGCCGACGAGGCGGTCTGCATCGGTCCTGCACAAAGCGCCAAGAGTTATCTCAACATCCCGAATATCATCGCCGCTGCTGAGATCACCAATGCGGACGCCATCCATCCAGGTTATGGCTTCCTGTCGGAGAATGCCCAGTTCTCGAAGGTGTGTGGCGAAAATGACATCAAGTTCATTGGAGCCTCCCCTGAGATGATTGAGGCCATGGGGGACAAGGCCTCAGCCAAAGCCACCATGAAAGCGGCAGGCGTGCCTACCATCCCGGGCAGCGTCGGCGTCCTGAGCACCTTGGAGGATGCCATTGCGTGCGCCAAAGAAATTGGGTACCCAGTCATGCTCAAAGCCACTGCTGGCGGAGGCGGCCGGGGCATGCGCATGTGCAGCAACGATGAGGATACAACGGAAGCCTGGGACACCACGCGCCGCGAAGCCGGAGCTGCCTTTGGCAATGATGGGATGTACATGGAGAAGTTCGTCACCGAACCCCGCCACATCGAAATTCAAATCGCCGGAGACCGCAATGGAAAATGTTGCCACCTCTCCGAGCGCGACTGCTCCATCCAACGTCGCCACCAAAAGCTCGTCGAGGAGACCCCGTCCCCTTACATGACGGATGACCTCCGCGAAAAGATGGGCCAAGCGGCCATCGCAGCGGGAGAAGCCGTGAAATACGAGGGTGTGGGCACCGTAGAATTCTTGGTCGATGCCGACCGGAATTTCTATTTCATGGAGATGAACACCCGGATTCAGGTCGAGCACACCATCACTGAAGAGGTGGTGGACTACGATTTGATCAAGGAACAAATCAAACTGGCGGCGGGAGAGTCTATTTCCGGAAGGAACTACTATCCCAAGATGCACGCCATTCAGTGCCGGATCAACGCCGAGGACCCCGACCGCAACTTCGCGCCGAGTCCAGGTACGGTGACGGACTACCACGGACCGGGCGGTCACGGCATTCGCATCGACACCCACGTCTACGCAGGCTACAGGATTCCGCCGCATTACGACAGCATGGTCGCCAAGCTGATTGTCGTCGCTCAGACGCGAGAGGAGGCCATCACCAAGATGCAGAGGGCGTTGGATGAGTACATCATCGAAGGGGTCAAGACCACGATCCCCTTCCACCAGAAGCTGATGCGCAACGAGCGCTTCCGCAGCGGTGACTTCACCACGAAGTTCCTAGAAGAAGAGACCCTTTAAGCCCTTTACAAGGCGTTTATTGGCCTTTGAGCTTGCTCGCTATGGCTGTGGTGCTTCGGCCAGGTACGAGGCCAATGGTGGCCACTTGGCCGCCCGTTGAACGAACTTCTGCGCTGCCCACGATGTACCGAGGGTCTTGGGGGTCCGTGCACTCCGAATCGTAGTCCCCTCCTTTGACCAAGATGTCGGGCTTCAGCGCCTCGATGAGAGAAAGCGGGGTGTCGCTGCCAAACAAGACGACCGCGTCCACGGCGCGCAGTGCCGCCACCACAGCAGCCCGATCAGATTCTGGAACGATGGGCCTGTCATCGCCTTTGCCCAATCTCCGCACACTGGCGTCATCGTTGATGCCTACAATCAGTACATCGCCCAACCGAGCGGCGGCAGCCAGATAAGTAACGTGCCCTTTGTGCAAAAGGTCGAACACACCATTGGTGAAGACCACTTTTTGACCGGCCATGCTCCATTCCCTGCGCAGGGCTTCGAGCTCTGCGGGCGTATTGATGTGGCCGTCGGCTGCTGAATGATGCCCCATTAGCTCGGGGTGGCCACCGCCTTTGAATTCTTCTTTAGGCCAGCGGCCATGAGAAACAAATAGCCGATGCCTCCTGTGGTGATGATCATGCCGGTCTGTGTCGCCCAGACCACATTGGCCGTCGCCAGCCCCAAGACCTCGTTGTACCCCAAGGCGACCAAGGCGTACTGAACGGCCAATTGATAACTTCCTATGCCCCCAGGCGATGGCAGCACCATGCCAAACCCGCCTGCCATCATGACAAACAGCGACTGGGCTGCCGTGATCCCATCAAGGGAATCGATGCCCAAAAAGATCACGTAGGTCATCATGAAGTACATGGTCCAAATGAACGCTGTGTGTCCCAAGAAGGCCCATTTTCGGCGCATGTGCCGGACGCTCGCCAGTCCCCGGCCGATACCAGAAATGAAGCCAAAGACCTTGGCTATGAAAGGCACCTGGGCCAATGCATCCCGCTTGACCCACGCCACGCCAGCACAGATCATAAAGACCCCCGCTGCACCCGCCAGCCAAGGCAGGGGTCCGGTCCCGCCGGGCAACGAAAACGATGCGCTGAAGGCCAAGAAGGAATCCATGTTGGACAGCAAGGCCACTCCAGTCAGCAAAAACAGCAGAGCAAAATCGACCACCCGCTCCGAGATGACGGTGCCGAACAGCTCATCGACAGGTATGCCGTCGGTTTGGTTCAAGGCCCCACAACGCGCCAATTCTCCGCTGCGCGGGACGAAAGCATTCGAAAAATAACTGAAGGCCACTGCGTGAATGCTGTTGCCCATTTTCGGTGCGTACCCCAAGGGCTCCAACAGAATGAGCCACCGCATGCCACGGCTGACAATTGCGAGGTATCCCATGAGAAAACTCGCCGCAATGCCCTTCCAACTGGCGCTGCGCATGTCGTCCCACAATGCTTGAGGATCTTCCACAGCCCGCATGGCCAGTGCCAACAACAGAACGCCGATGCCCAGCATCAGAACATACTTCACGGCCTTGCCCAGCTTGCTCTTCATGAGGTGATCCGGTTGGTGGCGGTATCCGGAAACACCACAGTGGGTTTAAACGTCTTGGCCTCCTCAATCTCCATGTTGCCATATGCGATCACGATGACGATGTCGCCCGGTTGACAGCGGCGGGCCGCAGGACCATTGAGGCAAACCTGTCCCGTTCCGCGCGCTCCTTCGATGACATAGGTCTCGATGCGCTCGCCGTTGTTGCAATTCACGATTTGCACTTTCTCGCCTGCAACAAGGCCCGCGGCCTCGATCAGGTCCAAGTCGAGCGTAATGCTCCCGATGTAGTTGAGGTCGGCTTCTGTGACCGTAATGCGGTGCAGCTTCGCCCGCATGACTTCAATGCGCATTCTGCGAAATTACTGCATGGCGCGGCCATCCCCACGCTTGCCGCTCTCGATGTGCAGCTCAGTCCTCCTGCTGCGTTCTAAGATGTCCTCGGGGCACACCACACCAGTTGGGCAAACCCTCAATGGCTGGCTCGTCCCCATCCCTTCGAACCTGATCTGTGCGGCCTGAAGACCGGCAAATTCCAATTGAGCCGCTACATGCCGGGCCCGCTCTGCGGCCAATGTCGAATTGGCTTTTGGATCGCCATCGATGCTTGCATGACCCGAGATTCTAATGACATCCTCGGGACGCCCTTTAAGCTGGACGGCCAGTGTCCGGATGTGGATCCGGTCTTGTGGTGAGAGTGCCATTTCACCAACGCCGTGGAACACCACCCAATCTGCCGGTTGTTTGGATGTCGACCCTGCCGCAAGTGCCGCAATTTCATGCCCTTTGGGGCCCGGTACATCCCCATGCCCTCCTTCAGAGGCCATGGTCAACCGCGGCAAACGGGAACGGTCGCCCCTCATGGCCCGCCATCCTCCCAATGGCATTGTGGTCAGCAGAGACAAGCTCCAAGAGCTTCCCGACAATTTCATCCGGCGCAGCAATCGGCCATCAGCGTCGCGCCATTCTGCCACCGCTTCGGCGCAGAAATCTGGGATTTGACCTGCCCACTCAAACCCATAACGCCGGTCTGCACTCAAGCCACTCAAATCCACATCACCCCTATCATCGCTATGCAGCTGACTCAATGGGACACCATCACACCGGACCTGCCAAGCGGCATTCAACACCGTTTGGCCGCCACAGTTGACCCTCAAAGTGTGTCCTGCCAGCATTCCTGCGTCTTGGGGTCCAGCAGCCTCACTTCCCTTGGGGATGACCGGGACCCACCATGGATCCAGTCCACCCGCACCGCGAAGCCGCTCTGCAGACAACCACCCACCACCGTCAGGACCAGGAACGAGGGCCATTTCGTGAGCTGGACTGTTGATGGCATCCAACAAAAGCACATCGGTGTAGCCCCCTTTGCGCGGAATGCGCGCCAAATCATAGCCTCCTTTCCATTCTCCTGAAGCGGGCAGCAGCGTTTCTGCGCCACCCTTCATTCTGGGCCGCAACGAAACCAACAGGTCCCCTTCCCGATCCGGGTGCGCATCAAACACGGCAAAGCCACAGTTTCCAGAAAATCGAGACAAGGCCGGGACATTCCAAGGGCGGCCCCAAACGGGATTGTCGCGGCCGGTCTTGCCAGAGAACATCACGCGTCCTGCACCTTCTGAGTGCAGTGTGATCACCGCCATTCCCCATTCGGGATCGATGTCCAAATGGACGATGTCGCCCAATTCCTCCCAAGCCTCATTGCGCTGGGGAACATGTCCCCAAACCTCGGGGAGGGTGGCGGTCCAAGGCGCACCATCCAAGCGTGCCATCCGCGTTTCGGCCTCCAACCAACGCCCAGATTCACCGTTGGAATGCACAAGCAACATCAGGTGAACCCCGTCCAAGCCCAACACTACCTCATCGTGGGGTGTCGCTGCTTGTTCCAAGAGCATCATATCGGGCTGTGCCCTCAAGGGAAAGCCCACGGCTATCATCAGCACCGTTGTGAAGCAAGCGACGAAAAAAGTGGGGCACCTCGCCATCATCTTGCTCAAGAGATGCCGTTGGGTTCTGGGCCGCGGTTTTCTGTGGCTTCTCGCCATTCGCGCTCGGCGACAGCGGCTTCGGCAAACCACGCTTCGCCGAAACGCCGGGTCAACGAAGACTTGCAAAACTGGAGGACACTGAGGTTCAGTCCCACCCCGCAGCTCACAGCGCCACCGCAAATGGGCCACTGATGGTAATTCACCGCCACCAAATCTTTGAGTGGTGTTAAGCGAATGGGGTACAGGTGACAGCTGATGGGCTTTTTCCATTCGATTTCACCCGCGTTGTGGGCCTGTTCGAACGCACATTTGGCCGTGCCGTCATCATCGAAAGTCGCGTAGACGCACTCCTTTCCATTGACGATGGGTGTGACATGGTCACCGTCGGCGTCTACCACATGTAGACCCTCCCGCTCGATGACGGCCAAGCTGTCTGGCTTGAGTCTGTGTTTGATGATTGGAAAAGCTGCTTCAACCTCTGCGAGTTCTTCGGGCTCCAATGGCGCACCGCTTTCGCCTTCTACGCAGCAGGCGCCCTTGCAGGCTTTGAGGTCACAGCAAAATTTCCTGTCAAACAACTCGGTCGAAAGGAGGGTATCGTCGATCAGGATCACGGCCGCAATTTAAGCCTCTCAAGCGGCGATACCTCGCCCTGAGCAGCGCAGCTTGGGTAACTTGCAAGCGTGACTTCTCCACTGTCTTCTCCCCCCGATCCAAGACCCGACCGCAAAGCCCTTTCGAGGGCCTGGGCCAAATGGAGGGACAGGAAGGCCAGGTTCGCCCCGCTCGATGCGCGCAAGATTGCGAACTCCGCGCGTTTGCTCCGTGGTTTTCGCGCTGCCCAGTCGCTTTCTGGAGCGCCCATGCCCGCCATGGCTGCTTGGCCCATGAGCCTGAGTGTGGAGCCCACCACCTCTTGCAACCTGCGTTGTCCAGAATGTCCCAGCGGCTTGCGCTCTTTTACGCGCCCCACAGGGATGCTGAACCCCGAAAGGCTGTCAGACTTGCTGTCGGGACCGGAAGGAATGGCGCGTGATTTGGTGTACCTCAACCTCTACTTCCAAGGCGAACCCTACCTCAACCCAGGCATGGACGAGTTGGTCGCCACAGGCAAGCGCGAGGGCCTGTATGTGAGCACTTCCACCAACGCTCACCACATCAATCCCGAGCGCGCCGAGCGCATTGTAAACAGCGGAATAGACCGGTTGATCATCTCCATCGATGGTGCAGACCAAGCATCTTACGCGTCTTATCGGGTAGGCGGACAATTGCAAAAAGTGCTGGAGGCCACCCGCCACATTTTGGATGCCCGGAAACGACTGCGGGGACGAAACCCGCATGTTGTTTGGCAATTCCTCGTCGTAGGGCCAAACGAGCACCAACTGCCCACCATGAAGTCCATGGCGCGCCAATGGGGTGTCGACGAATTTGTGGTGAAGACGGCCCAGCTTGACGCACCACGTGACGGGCATCCGCTCCTCACACAAGACCCGCGTTTGCGCCGCTATGACCGAGACCCCTCGGGACGGTGGACCTTGCGCAACCCCATGCATGACCGCTGTTGGCGGATGTGGCAAGGGGCTGTGGTGACATGGGATGGACAAGTGGTGCCCTGCTGTTTCGACAAGGACGCTCAACACAGCATGGGACGGGCCACAGATGGCGCCGCATTCCGGGAGATTTGGCAAAGCCCCCGCTACCAGCAGTTCCGTTCGTCGGTGTTTGCCCACCGTGCTGGGATCGAAATGTGTCGAAACTGCTCAGAGGGCACCGAGGTCTGGGCATGATTGGAACCCGTCCTCCAAAATTGCTGAGGGCCCTGATTCCACTGGCCATCGGACTCACTGTGGTTGGGGTTTTGCTGTACCGAACGGTTCAGGAAAATGGAGGATGGTCGGCGGTACAAGGATCGGTGACCCTCCCAGGCTGGCCTGTCGCCTTGGGTTGTCTGTTGGCACTGATCTTCACCCGTGACTTGGGCTATGTCCTGAGGCTGAAGTGGCTTTCCAATGGCCGATTGACGTGGCGCAATGCCATAGAAACCACTGTGGTCTGGGAATTTGCATCGGCCATCACGCCGGGAATCGTCGGGGGCGGTGCCGTCGCCATTTGGGGCTTACATCGGCAAGGCATGACCGCTGGAAAGAGTACCGCCTTGGTGTTTTCGACGGCCTTACTGGATGAACTTTTCTACGTTTTGGCGGTGCCGCCATTGCTGTTTTTTCTGGGCAATGCTGTAGCTCCGCCTGATTTCGACAGCACCGTAGGCTGGGGCATTTTCTGGGTCGGATGGGGCACCATGCTTTTTCTCGCAGGCATCATCGCCTTTGGCCTTTTTATTGCACCCCATTCCACCCGCCGCATCATCTTGGGCTGCGCGCGTTTCAAATGGCTCACGCGGTGGCAGAACCCCCTTTCGAGGTTTGCCGACGATTTGCGCAACAGCGCCCTCGAAATGAAGACCTTGCCGTTGCTCCATTGGGCAGGCGCTTTTTTGGCCACCATGGCGAGTTGGACGGCGCGGTTCCTGTCGCTGGTGGCCGTCATGGCCATGGTTGTAGCGCCTTTTTCCGCATTGGAACCGATCACCATTGTAGCGCGCCAACTTGTGATGTGGGTTTATTTGCTCATCAGCCCTACCCCTGGTTCTAGCGGTGTGGCAGAGTGGTTGCTCGGCGCTTTTTTTGAGCCTTGGTTCGCATTGTCTGACTCCTTGATTGCGCCGGCCATGACCATGCTAATCTGGCGCATGGCCACCCATTTTGTGTATCTGTTGCTCGGGGTGTTGGTGATTCCCGGATGGATGAGGCGAACACGGCGCGCTCAGTAGGCTTGGAGTTGCGACCTTTGTGCCATGTCGAACGATAAAAAAGCACCTGGTTTCAGCACCCTGTCCGTTCATGCCGGAGTAGAGCCGGACCCGAGTACCGGTGCGATCATGACTCCAGTCTACATGTCCTCTACCTATGTTCAAGAGGGCATTGGCAAGCACAAAGGCTACGAATACAGCAGGTCCTCCAACCCCACCCGTGATGCGCTTGAATCCGCACTTGCCGCCCTTGAAGGGGGCGAACATGGACTGGCATACTCCAGTGGTTTAGCTGCTGTTGACGCCGTTTTGATGACGCTGAGCCCAGGAGACGAAGTGATCGCAGGAGACGACCTCTATGGTGGAACCCGCCGGTTGTTTACCACCCATTATGCCCCCCTGGGCATACAGTTCCACTTTGTGGATACCCAAGACGCGGCCAACGTGTCTGCCGCCCTGAATGACCGCACACGCTTGGTGTGGTTGGAGACCCCGACCAACCCCCTGTTGCGCATCACAGACATCGCTGCAGTCGCCAAAACACTCCAAGGCCACCCTGCGAAGCTGGCTGTGGACAACACCTTTGCCACCCCGGCTTTGCAGCGCCCGCTAGAATGCGGTGCAGACATTGTCATGCACAGCGTGACCAAATACCTCGGCGGCCATTCGGACGTCGTCATGGGGGCCCTCATGACCAAGGATGCGGAGACCGATGCGGCGCTGCGCACCATCCAAAATAACGTGGGTGCAGTGCCCGGCCCCATGGACTGCTTCCTGGTATTGCGGGGCATTAAAACCTTGGGCATTCGGGTGCGCCAGCACTGCATCAATGGACGGGCCATTGCCGAATGGCTCGAAGCCCACCCCAAAGTGGATACCGTTTATTGGCCTGGACGCACATCATCACACAACCACGATGTGGCCGCCCGTCAGATGAACGATTTTGGTGGCATGATCAGCTTCACCCTTGTGGATGACAGTCTGGAGGCTTCCAAAAAGGTGTGTGAGTCCACGAAAATCTTTGCCTTGGCAGAGTCTCTTGGTGGGGTCGAAAGCCTCATCGAACACCCCGCCCTCATGACACACGCCTCTGTGCCAGCGGAGCAGCGTGCCATGCTCGGCATCAATGACAGCCTGATCCGCATCAGTTGTGGTGTAGAAGATCCGGAAGACCTCATCGACGACCTCGCGCAGGCGCTCAACGCATGAGCTCCGAAAACGGACAGACCGTTGCCGTCATAGGCGCAGGGCTTGTGGGAAGTCTGCTGGCCTTGGTACTGGCCAACCGTGGGCACAAGGTGACCGTCTATGAGCGCCGTTCTGATCCGCGTAAGGTGGGCGATGCCGCAGGCAGGTCCATCAACCTGGCCTTGAGTGAGAGGGGTTGGCGAGCGCTGGAAGTCGCAGGGGCCATGGATGCCGTGCGTCAAATCGCCATGCCCGTAAAGGCGCGGTGCATGCACGACAATGCTGGAGCACTGACCTATCAGCCTTATGGGCTGCCTGGCCGCGGACGGTTCGGCGACGACGAGTGCATTTATTCGGTAGCGCGGGGACCACTGAACCGCATCCTTCTCGAAGAGGCTGAATCCACAGGTTTGGTCGATGTCAAATTCGAGCATGCCCTGGGTGACTTCTCGGAAAATGGCGAATGCGTCACACTGCACTTTCGCAGTGGCCAAACCCTGGAGCACAGCCACGTTTTTGGAACAGACGGGGCCTTTAGTGCAGTGCGGTCGCGCATGATGCGAACAGACCGCTTCGACTTCAGTCAATTTTACCTAGAACACGGCTACAAAGAAGTCGCCATGCCTCCCAATGCCGATGGCGACTTTGCCATCGATCCCGAGGCACTGCACATCTGGCCGCGGGGGCATTTCATGCTCATGGCATTGCCCAACCCCGACCGCACTTTTACCTGCACTTTGTTTGCTCCTTATGAAGGCGAAGACGCCTTTGCCGGTATTGAGGAACCTGGCGCAGCGCGCGACTACTTCGAACAGCACTTTCCAGATGTGCTCAAGCACCTTCCGGATTTCGAGGGCGACTGGGCGACCCACCCCACCAGCTCATTGGTTACGACACGCTGCAATCCGTGGAACCACGGGGAGCGAATTGTATTGCTGGGCGATTCGGCCCACGCCATCGTCCCGTTTTATGGTCAAGGCATGAACAGCGGCTTTGAAGATGTCAGGGTGCTTGCCGACATGTTGGATGCCCGCGAAGGCACAGGTGACCCTGAAGCGTGGAGCGGTCTATTCGCTGAATTTGGTCGAGCCCGGAAGCCCAATGGCGATGCCATTGGCGATTTGGCGCTGCGCAACTTCATCGAAATGCGAGATAAAACGGGCGACCCCCACTTCCTGCTGCGGAAGCGGATAGAGCGCAGGCTCACCGAACGATTCCCAGAAAAGTGGACACCATTGTATTCCATGGTGACTTTCTCACACCTGCCATACCAAGAAGCGCTGGCCCTCGGCGCCATTCAAGACGGGATCATGGAAGAGGTGATGGACCGGGCAGACATCGCAGACTGCTGGGACAGCGATGAAGTTGCCCAGCACGCGCTGGCCCTCGCCGCCGAGAGGTTGTCCAACAAAATGGCATGAAGAGGCTTGAGCACATCGGCATTGCGGTCGAGGACCTCGAAGCCGCTGAAAAAATCTTTGGCGAGGTGCTCGGCAGCCCTTCGTACAAGCGCGAAGAAGTACTGGGTGAAGCTGTTCTGACGTCCTTTTTCGAGGCCGGAGGTTCTAAGGTGGAGCTGTTGGTCCCCACTTCTGAGGACAGCGCCATTGCCAAGCATCTAAAACAGCGTGGTGCAGGCCTGCACCATGTGGCGTTTTATGTGGACGATTTGGATGCCGAACTCGCGCGCCTCACTGCCAAGGGTTATCGGGTGGTCACTGGGCCCAAGCCAGGAGCCGACAACAAGCGCATCGCCTTTCTGCACCCCAGCGATACAGCCAAGGTGTTGGTCGAATTGTGCAGCGACAGCTGAGCCGCGGCGACGGCTTGTGCACCGCCCCAAAATGAAAGCGCCCCGGACGTTTCCAGGGCGCTTTAATTAACCAAATTGCTTGCCAGCCACGCTTGCTTCGTGGCACCAACAGCTTTAATGCGTGCCGTTGACATTACAAACGTAACGCGAATGTCTGCGCAGGCCTGTAGGAGCAGTGCACATGCTTGTTGTCATCCCCTGCCTACGTGACATAATCTGTCTCTACCCAGGGGCACAAAACGAAAGCGCCCCGGACTTTTCCAGGGCGCTTCACTTAACCAAATTGCTTGCCAGCCACGCTTGTCTCGTGGCACCAACGGCTTGAATGCATGCCGTTGACAGACCAAACGTAAAGCTGTTCCTTCTGTTATGCCGTAGGAGCAGACTTCACACCTTTTGTCATCATCGGACTACAGTCCGTCAGAAACGGTTACACCACACCTTGGTCGATCATCGCGTCAGCGACTTTCACGAAACCTGCAATGTTCGCTCCGCGCACATAGTCGATGGACCCTCCGTCTATCTGACCATACTGAACGCACTGGGCATGGATGTCCTTCATGATGCGCTGCAAGTGGCCGTCAACTTCTTCTGAAGTCCAAGACATCCGCAAGCTGTTTTGGGACATCTCCAGGCCAGATGTTGCCACGCCACCGGCGTTGGATGCTTTGCCTGGGGCAAACATGACGCCCGCCTTTTGGAAGCATTCAACCGCCTCTGGCGTGCAGGGCATGTTCGCTCCTTCCGCCACAGCTTTGCAGCCATTGGCCACCAGTGTTTGGGCCTCTGCCCCGTCCAATTCGTTCTGGGTTGCGCAGGGGAATGCCAAATCGCAGGCCAGGTCCCAGGGGTCCTGTCCGGCGCGGAATGTCACACCATCATGGGCCTCTGCGTATTCCGAGATGCGCCCGCGGCGCACTTCCTTGAGGTCCTTGAGCCAAGCGAGTTTCTCTTCGGTCAAACCTGCCGGGTCGTGGATGCTGCCTTTGCTATCGCTCAACGCTACCACTTTTCCTCCCAAACGGAGACACTTTTCTGCAGCGTGCAACGCCACATTTCCCGAACCGCTGATGACCACCGTCTTGCCGTCGATGGACTGGTCCTTCATGGCGAGCATTTCGGCCATGAAGTAAGTCGCACCATAGCCGGTGGCTTCGGGACGGATCAATGAGCCGCCCCACGCGGGCTTCTTGCCGGTGAGGACACCGGTAAACTCATTGCGCAAGCGCTTGTACTGGCCGAACATGTATCCGATCTCACGGCCGCCCACACCAATGTCACCCGCAGGGACGTCTGTGTTGGGGCCGATGTGGCGGCTCAGTTCGGTCATGAAACTCTGGCAGAATCGCATGACCTCTGCATCCGTCTTTCCCTTTGGGTCAAAGTCAGAGCCGCCTTTGCCTCCTCCCATCGGAAGGGTCGTCAGCGAATTCTTGAAGACCTGCTCGTAGCCCAAGAACTTGAGGATGCTCAGGTTCACACTGGGGTGAAAGCGCAGCCCTCCTTTATAGGGGCCGATGGCCGAATTGAATTCTACCCGGTAACCTCGGTTCACCCGAATGTTGCCCGCATCATCGGTCCATGGAACGCGAAAAGAAATCACGCGTTCAGGCTCGATCATGCGCTCCAACAGGGCATGGCCTTGGTACTTGGGGTTGTTTTCAATGAAAGGAATGACGGTCTCTGCGACCTCTTCGACGGCCTGCAAAAACTCAGGCTCGTTGGGATTGCGGCGTAGGGCTTCAGCCATAAACGCCTGGACACTGGGGTGCTCCATGGGACGTAAGGTGACGTTTCGATTGACGTGCGGTGCGAAAGTAGCTTTTAGCGGTGTGGAATTGGCCATTCCTAGTGTGAAGTTTATGACCGGGCCATGGTGATGAACACCGCAAGGTGAAGCTCAGGGATTAAAGAGAGCGGGTCCGGCCACCATCGACGGGCAAGTTGACTCCGCTGATATAGGCGGCTGCTGGACTGCACAGAAACGCAATGGCGCTGCCGATTTCCTCTGCTTCACCCAACCTGCGCAAGGGGACAGCTTGTGCCATAGCGTGTAGTACTTCCGCTGGGGCTTGTCCGGTCTTGGACGCCTTGGCTTCTGCGATTTGATCCAACCTGGCTGTGCGTGTCGCGCCCGGCAGAACGTTGTTGACTGTGATGCCGTCGGGACCAAGTTCGTTGGCCAATGTTTTGGCCCAATTGGCCACGGCACCGCGCACCGTGTTGGAAACGCCCAGTCCGTCCAGCGGCTGCTTGACCGAAGTGGAAATCACATTGACGATGCGGCCCCCACCCGATGCCCGCATGCCGGGCAAGACGGCCTGGACCAACCTCTGGTTACAGAGGAGGTGTTGGGTAAAGGCTGCGAGGTATGCCGAAGTGTCTGCCGCATGGGCTGGGCCGCCTGGAGGGCCGCCGGTATTGTTGATGAGGATGTCAAACGCCCCCTGCTCTGCTGCCTTCATGGCCGCTTCGCTCACGGCATCGGGTTGGGTAAAGTCGGCCACGGCGATGCTATGGCCTGTGCCGGGGAGCCGTTGGATGGCCTGCTCCAAACGCTCCGCATTCCGGGCCATCAGGGTGCACTGGGCCCCCAATTCTGCCAACTCTTTGGCTGCTGCCCAGCCGATTCCTTGTGACGCCCCACACACGAGGGCGCGTTTTCCTTTCAAGTCAAGACGCATAGGCGCAATGTACCCCCGTATCTTCGTCCCATGTTGACCGGAATCCAACACCTCCACGGCGCCCTCAGATGGGTTGTCCTCGTTCTCATGCTGCTCTCCATTGTCAAGGCCTTCTCAGGAATGTCTTCTGGGCGCAGTTTTAGCAGCAGCGACTACAAACGCGGACTGTTCACCATGATCTCCTTGCACTTGCAATTGGTGTTGGGGTTTGTCTTGTACTTCGGCAAAGGCTGGAGCAGTATGCTGGGCAATGCCGACGCCATGGCCAACACCGTCATGCGGTTTTTCTCATTGGAGCACATGGCCACCATGCTCATCGCAGTGGTTCTGGGCACCTTGGGCCACAGCCTCGCCAAACGTGCAGAAGACGATCGGACCAAATTCCGACGTCAAGCCATTTGGTTTACCGTGTCTTTGGTCCTCATTCTGTCGAGCATTCCCTGGCCTTTCCGCGCCGGATTCGAAGCATACGGCTGGTTGTGAAACCCTACACCACGTCCCTTTTTTTGTGCATTGCGGTGCTCGCTGCGGTGGGCTGCGGTGGAGATGCTCACCCTGCTTCCACAGAAGGAGCAGCGACCGTCAGTGAGGCGCAGGCCCGGGCCTTGTATGTGCGCAAATGCTCGCTTTGTCACGGTGACGATGGCCGGCTGATGGCCTCCAAATCTCCGGATTTGAGCCTGTCGACCTTGACCTTGGCCGAGCGCGTTGCCCTGATCACTTACGGCAAGGGCACCATGCCTGGACAAAAAGGCGTCCTCAACGCAGCAGAGATTTCGGCTGTGGCCCGCTACATCGAACGTTTCCGAGACTGATGCTGGAAAAGCCCCTCGCCCGGAAAGATGGAAAGCCCGAAAGGGCGGTTCTGGTCGGTCTCATCACCCGCGATCAGTCCCGCGATTTGCTCGCCGAGTATTTGGACGAACTGGAGTTTTTGGCCCGGACCGCAAACGCAGAGACCATTTGCACCTTTACCCAATCGCTTGATCATCCGGATGTCCGCACGTTTGTGGGCAAAGGAAAATTCCAAGAGATCACCGAATACATCGAGGAGCACGACATCGATCTGCTCATCTTCGATGATGAGCTCAGCCCTTCTCAGCTGCGCAACCTAGGCGAGGCGTTGCCCGAGACCAAAGTCCTGGACCGCGCCAACCTCATCCTGGACATTTTTGCCCAGCGCGCCCGCACTGCACATGCCAAGACGCAGGTTGAACTGGCCCAGTATCAGTATTTGTTGCCGCGTTTGACCAACATGTGGACCCACCTGCAGAAGCAGAAGGGCGGCATTGGAATGAAGGGGCCCGGTGAAAAGGAAATCGAGACGGACCGCCGGATCATTCGGGACCGCATCAGCGCCCTCAAGAAGGACCTCTCTGCCATCGACCGCCAGATGGCCACCCAACGGGGCAACCGCGGTGCACTGGTCAGGGTGGCGCTCGTAGGCTACACCAATGCGGGCAAGTCGACCCTGATGAACCGCCTCGCCAAGTCAGAAGTCTTTGCCGAGGACAAACTCTTCGCCACACTGGACACCACCGTTCGCAAGGTGGTCGTGCACAATCTGCCTTTCTTGCTCAGCGATACTGTGGGCTTCATCCGAAAGCTGCCCCATCAGTTGGTGGAGAGCTTCAAAAGCACTTTGGATGAGACCCGTGAGAGCGACCTTTTGGTGCATGTGATCGACGTGTCCCATCCCCAGTTCGAAGACCATCTCAAAGTGGTCGAGGAGACGCTTTCCAGCATTGGGGCTGGGGCCCAACGCACGATGTTGTTGTTCAACAAAATCGACCAGTTGAACGACCCCGAAGGAGAAGTAGACCGGCCACTTTTGATCGAGGGCCTGCGCCAACGCTTCGCCCAGCACGACGGCCCAGTGCTCTTTCTGTCTGCCAAAACCAAAGAAGGCATGGACAGCTTGCGCGAAGTCCTGTATGCCGAGGTACGCGAACTTCATGTGCAGCGCTTCCCACACAACCATTTTTTGTATTGATGATGCGGTGCGCCATCATGCTCGCGGCGTGGTTCACCATGTGCAGCGCCGGAACTGCCCAGGATTCCTTCATGTCCATGTTTGAGGGAGACCGCACTTGGTGTGGCGTCGAAGGAGGGTGGCTTCCAACGCCAGTCACGTATTCCGTCGCCAGCGACACCGTGATCGCTGATGGGTCACTCTGGCACAGAATGGAGGTGCAATACGAGGGCAACCCAACAGCGGGGTTCGCTGGATGGTTCCATGAAAATGCAGAAGCCGGGGAAGTCTGGATGCGGTGGGACCTCGATGTAGACCCGGGAACGCTTTGGTTCGACTTCAGTTTGGAACCGGGGGACACCATGGTGGCTCCGAATTGTGATTGGGCAGAAATCACCTGCCTTGCCGTTGAGCCTTTCACATGGACCGATGGAACGGTCAGCCGCCGGCTGACCCTGCAGCTGTTGCCCGACAACAGCAACTTCACCGAATACTGGATCGAGGGCATCGGCTCCGAAAATGGCCCAATGGGACCAGCGGCCTACCTCTGCATCGCAGATTGGGACCCCCACGCCGCATGCTTTACCGAAAATGGGGGGGTCCGACATGACTTTGAGATGGACACCACTTGGTTGCCGGCTCACACCGGATGCGTGGACAGTGTGACCACAAACCACGTGCCGCTGCCCTCCAACGCCGGCCAACTTCTGGCAAACAACGGCGAACTCATTTGGTCAGGGGACCATCCCCCACGGACCATCGCATTGTACGACCTCATGGGGCGCCCTCTGGTGGCCCTGGATTGCCCCCTGCCCTGCTCTATTCCAGTGGCAAAGGGCATCATCATCGCCGTGTTGCCCGACGGGCGCAGGCAAAAAATCCGCATCGACTGAACCATGGCCGGAATTCGACAGGAACGCCTCGCGGCATTGCTCCAAAAAGAAATCGGAAGCCTTCTCCAGCGTGAAGCTTCCATACGCTTCGGCGGACATTTCATCACCGTGACCACGGTGCGGTTGACGCCCGATTTGTCGCTGGCACGGGTCTACTTGAGCTTCATGCCCATCGCGTCGGTGGGGAAGCCGGAAGAGGGCCTTGCGCTGGTCGAGGCAGAAGCGTTTCACATCCGCAAAATCCTTGCCGGCAAAGTGGGCAAGCACTTGCGTAAAATGCCCGAACTGCGGTTTTTCTTGGACGACAGCCTCGACCGCTATGAGGAAATCGACGGCTTGCTGAAAGGCGACTGAAGGCAGTCAGGGGCTGCACGGCACCCCAAACCCTGCGAGCAGGGTGAGGACATCGGAAACGAGCGTCGCCCCGTCGCCTGTGAGATCGGCAGGGCAGGGCTCAATCGCGCTGTCACAGCCAAAGTCGCCCAACAAGATGACCAGGTCTGCCACCGACCGGATGCCATCGGCGTTCAGGTCGCCGTTGCAGCCACAGGTCCACGCCGCAGCGTCCATGGCCGCAAGCCGTTGCCAGAGCAGCTCATCAAAAGACGACCCTGCCAGCACGCCGTCCCCCGCATCGTTGCCCATGCGGATGATGACACGGTCGTCAGTGGGAATCACATACAGTTTTTGGTCGTTCTTTCCAAGTCCAGCTCTCAAATCTGACGGTGCACTGGGTATCAGAGGACCTGGCAGCACCAACTGCGTGTTGACCACCTGATAAGCAGCCTGCCCATTGAGCCACCACAGGTGCCCGTAGGACGGATTCAAATCCTGACTCGGGCTCATGGCCTGTGCCAAATAACCCGGAGGCAACACGGTGTCCCCCGCCCAGAGGCCTTCACGAAGGGCCAGTAAACCAAACCGGGCCATGTCGCGCGGCTTGCTCAAGATCACGCGGTTGAACCCCGCATTCAAATACAGCAAGGATGCGCCGATGGGTTGATTGAGGCGGGTTGCGAGGTACACATTGAGCCCCATCCCTGTGGCCTCGGACAGGACCTCTGTGAGCTGGGTGTAGACTCCATTGTGATAGGCCCAACGCGCACCAGGATCGTCCAAGCACCCCAGACAATCCGGCAAGGTGCAGTCGGGATTCAATACGCCATCGTCCAAGCCTGAGGTCATGGTCAACTGATGGAGTACCGTAATGTCTGGCTCGGTTTCCGGACAGTCTGTCCAACCGTCACCCAAATGATCCGAGGTGGGGTCTTCAAAACTGAGAAAGCCTTCATCTGCGGCCTTTCCCATCAAAGCACCGGTCACCACTTTGCCCGCCGAGGCCCAATACCACAGGCTGTCTTGGGTAAAGCTGTCGAAATACCATTCCACGGCAATCCGTCCGCCCTGCAACACGATGAAGGCCTTGGTGTCCCGGTCGTCGAGAAAGTCTGCGAGGGAATCCATGCCCTCATTGCACCACCCCAGTGCGAGCTCAGGGTCAACGGTCTCCCACTCGTCCGGGCCCTCTCCGGGCGGCACATAGGCGTCTTGGGCAAATCCGGAGGCCAATCCCGTGAGCCACAACAGCATCGTCAGCTTAAACAGAATCAGTATCCGCATCCCTTGTATGCCCGGTTTTGCTCCATAAGGTTAAGCCCGCTCAGAGTTGAAACCTAATTTGGTCCGGTGAACGTCCCCTTTCGCATCGCTCGCCGGTACCTCTGGTCCCGGAAGTCCCAACGCCTGATCCATTTGGTTTCAGGCATTTCGGTGTTTGTCGTTGCCGCTGTTGCAGCGGCCATGATCGCCATCCTCAGTGCCTTCAATGGCATCGAGGACCTCGTGGAGGAACTGTTTTCCAGCCTGGACACAGAATTGGCCGTTCTGCCTTCCGAAGGCCGCACCATTTCAGCCCGTTGGATCGACAGTTTGCAAGCACACCCTGGCATCGCCCACGCGGGCGGTGTGTTGGAACAAGACGTGGTGGTTAGACGACAGGGTGAACCAATGGTCTGCACCCTGCTCGGTTTCGACCCGCAACATGCGCGGTACACAGGTTTGGCGGAACGCCTCATCCGCGGGGCCACGTTGCGCGGGGATACCTTGGGCATGCCTTGCGGCTATGTGGGCTTGGGAATTGCCCGCGAATTGCGGTTGCCCTTTGAAGCTGATGCAGCGGTCACCTTGACCGTGGCCGCCCCCAAACGCGGGAGAAGCTTGGGCTCCATGAAAGGCAGAAGCTTCATCGATGGTGGTGCGGAACGCATGATGGTCTCGGGACGGCTTCCTGTGTGTGGCACGTTTTCCATCAATGCCGACATCGACGCGCGCACCATTGTCGGGAGCCTTGGGTTTGCACAAGAAGTGCTTCAAAGACCCGAAGCTGTCTCGCGCATTGAAGTCGTGCCAGCCACAGGTTGGAACCAAGAGCAGCTGCGCGCCGCATTGGACGGTGCACTGCCCCCAACATTGAAAACGCGAACGCGCCGCGAAAAAAACGCCCTGATCCACGCCACAAGCCGGGCCGAAAAATGGGCCACGTTCGCCATCCTGAGCTTCATTCTGGTGGTGGCCGCCTTTAACATCCTCGCCGCGTTGACCATGCTGTTGCTGGACAAGCGTCGCGATGTTGCCACGCTCACGGCCATGGGCATGACAGGCCGCGAAGTCCGCCAGGTGTTCAGTTGGCAGGGACTGTTGATCAACGCCGTAGGTGCCATTACCGGCATCGGCATCGGGGTGGCCCTTGTGCTGTTGCAGGACCGTTATGGACTGGTGAGATTGGAAGGGGCCATGGTGCCGGCATACCCGGTCGCGCTGCACGCAACGGACGTTTTGGGGGTCGCCGCTGTGGTCTTGGGCGTGGGCGGCACCTTCAGCGCAGTCATGGTCGCGTACCTCGTACGTCGCATGGTGCCCGATGCGGGCTAATTTTGCACCATGGTCCGCATTGGCTCTGTAGAACTCGGTGAATTCCCCCTCCTCCTTGCTCCCATGGAGGATGTGAGTGATCCCCCCTTTCGAACCCTCTGCAAAAAGCACGGTGCGGATATGATGTACACTGAGTTCATCAGTTCCGAAGGATTGATCCGAGACGCCGTAAAAAGCCGCCAAAAGCTGGACATCTACCAGAAAGAACGGCCCATTGGCATACAGATTTTCGGTTCGGAAATCGACTCGATGCGGCGCGCTGCGGAGATCACTGCGGCCTCTGGTCCAGACGTGCTGGACATCAATTACGGTTGTCCGGTCAAAAAGGTCGCCTGCAAGGGTGCCGGCGCTGGTATCCTGCAGGACATTCCCAAAATGGTCTCCATGACCAAGGAGATTGTGGAAGCGGTGGACCTGCCGGTGACCGTCAAGACCCGCCTGGGTTGGGATGACAATTCCAAGTACATCGTAGAGGTCGCTGAACGCCTCCAAGACGTCGGCATCCAAGCCATTTCCATTCACGGCCGTACCCGCGCGCAGATGTACAAAGGAGAGGCCGACTGGTCGCTGATCCGCGCTGTCAAGGAGAACCCGAACATGCACATTCCCGTCTTTGGAAATGGTGACATTGACACCCCTGAAAAGGCCCTCTCTTACCGCAATGAATACGGTGTGGACGGCATCATGATCGGCAGGGGAAGCATCGGAAACCCCTGGATCTTCGATGAAATCAAGCACTACTTCGCAACGGGTGAGCACCTCGCGGCACCTACAGTTTCGGACCGGGTAGAAGCCGCAAGGGCCCATTTGGTGCACAGCCTCGAATGGAAGGGCGAAAGGCTGGGAGTGGTTGAGATGCGCCGCCATTACGCCAACTACTTTCGGGGGTTGCCGCACTTCAAACAGCACCGGTTGGTTCTTGTCACCGAGGAAAACCCGGTGGCATTGCATTTGGAGCTCGACAAGGTGGCCCAAACCTATGCAGACGGCATCCCCAACGCTTAGATTCACAGCGTGAACAGCGAACACATCCAAGCGCTCAGTCGGGCGCTCATCTTCCTCGGGCTCGTCTTTGTGTGCTCCGTTGCGGCTTCTGTATTGGCCGGCCTTGTGTCCCCCCTCTTTTTTTCGGAGGCAGCGGGCATCTCGCCGAATGGAGCATTGCCTTCGAGCGACAGCGATTGGTGGCAATTGCACCTTCAAAACCTCATCAGCCAATCCCTCGGTTTTGGGGGAGCCGTATGGGTGGCCTATGTCTTGTGGAAAAAATCAGTCCCCGTAGGACTGGCCACATCGGGGGGCGCCTTGGCGCCATGGGGACTGTTGATGGTGCTTTTGGCGACGCTGTTTTCGGGACCGCTGATGGCCATGACCTACGAATTCAACGTCTGGATCATTCCCGAGGGATCAGCATTGGAAGCTGTTTTGAAGCCCATCGAAGAGATGCTCGAGAAGGTCACCACTTTCTTGGTCACAGCAGATGGAACCCGCCGCATCATCGTGATCTTGAGTGTGGCCTTGGTGCCTGCGATATTCGAAGAGTTGGCCTTTCGCGGCGCACTTCAACCCTTGCTCATCAAGGCTACGGGCAAGCCGTGGCTCGGCATTGCCATCGCATCCGTGATCTTCAGCGCCATTCATTTTCAATTCTATGGCTTCCTGCCACGTGTATTTCTCGGGGCACTCTTTGGCTGGTTTGCTTACCGCAGCGGTAGCCTGCTGCCTGGGATGATCGCTCACTTCGTCAACAACGCAGGAGCCGCGATCACCCTGTGGTACACGGGTAGCATGACCGAAGACCTCTTTGAAGTCGAGGCGTGGACCGCAGTGGTGAGCGTCGCATTGACCGCTGCGGCCTTGGTGGCTTACCACAAGGTGATGCCCCCTGTCAGCCTCGAGGAGCGCCGTTAGAAGCAGCCCGCAGGCTCAGAAAAGCCTCGGCACTCAGCAAATCTTCGGGTGTGGTGATCTTGATGTTGTGCAGGTCGCCTTCGACCAGCGTTACATCACTTCCCCCGAATTCCCACACCGACGCATCATCGGTGAAGTGGTCTTTGTAACCCACCTCGTAGGCTGTGCGCAGGCGCGAAAGAGAGAACACTTGTGGGGTTTGCACCGCGCGAAGTGCAGCGCGATTGAGGGGTGCACTGCCCTGCGCTCCCACTTGGCGAATGGTGTCCTTGACCGGGACCACTGGGATGGCAGCGCCACGCTCCTCCGCAGCGACAAAACACCTCCGGATGGTATCGACCTCAGCAAAAGGGCGCACCGCATCGTGTATGCCCACCCATCCCTGCCCTTCGGGCAATGCCGCCAATCCTTGACGCACTGAATGAAACCGCTCTGCGCCTCCGTCAACCACGCGTTCGACCCGCGCTTCTGGATGGGCCCTCACCACTTCATCCCATTCGGGATGCAGGCTTTCGTGGAGCACCAAAACCACGTGGATGTCCGGATAGGCCTCCCGGAACCTTTCAAGGGTATGCACGATAACCGGCCGGCCCCCAAGCGGTATAAACTGCTTGGCGACCGGCCGGTTCATGCGGGTGCCTGTGCCGCCCGCGACGAGGATGAGGTATCGCATGCGGCGCAGAAAGGAATCAGCCGCGCGCGGCAGCGAAACGCTCAGAAATCGCGTTCCAATCGATCACATTGAAAAAGGCTGCGATGTAATCAGGACGGCGGTTCTGGTAATTCAAGTAATAGGCGTGCTCCCAAACGTCGAGGCCCAGGATGGGGTCTCCACCGCATCCTACACCGTCCATCAAGGGATTGTCTTGGTTGGCGGAAGAACACACTTCGAGGGCGCCATCTTTCACGCAAAGCCAAGCCCATCCGCTGCCGAAGCGCGTCGCTGCTGCAGCTGCAAATGCCTCTTTAAAGCCGTCATAGCTGCCAAAAGCAGCATCGATGGCCGCGCCAAGGTCGCCTGAAGGGGCCCCTCCACCATTGGGTGACATGCTCGTCCAGAACATGTTGTGGTTGTAGTATCCACCACCGTTGTTGCGGACAGCACCATTGTCAGCGTGTTGGCCACAGAGGTCCTCAATGGACTTTCCAGCCAGGTCCGTGCCTGCCACGGCCGCATTCAGCTTAGCGGTATATCCGGCGTGGTGCTTTCCGTGGTGAATTTCCATGGTTCGCGCATCGATGTGAGGCTCGAGGGCGTCGTAGGCATAGGGAAGCGCGGGGAGTTCAAATGACATGTGGATGAGTTTGAGGGGGTTGTTGGAGGTGCGAATTTAATCGTTCTGCTCGGGCTCTGTAACCGGGGGTACTGGGGGTTCCGGGGCCAGCAAGGTGGCGATTTCTTCAAACACACCTTGCGCAGCCCGCCATTCATTGTCCCAATCCAAGGCCGACCTGTGGCCTGCACTTTCGCCCCATACGTTGTGCGCAATGCGCTCCACAATCCTTCTGCGGGTCAGCTCTTGTGCACGGGCGCGTCCCTCATCTGGGAGGTAGGTTTCGTCGATGAGCATCGATGCACCGAGGTCGTAGCCGTTGTCTACCCGCTCCAAAAAGGCCACAACACCTCCCATGTCGGTGAACTCGGCGCGCTTCTCTTCGGTAAGCTGGAAAGCGTGTTCCCGAATACGGCCCGCGTAGACGAGCTCCCTGAACGACGCGGGATAGCTGCCTGTATCTAAGGGCACAAATACATCTGGTGCAATGCCCCCGCCGCCGAAGACGGTACGTCCTGAGCGGGTCAGGAAAGCCAATGAGTCCACCTGAAATACGCTGTCCTCCTCGAGGTACTCTCCCCGCTCCTCGCGCGCGCGCCACTCCTCTTCGTAGTCCACTCCATTGCCGTAAGGCCGCTGAATGGACCGTCCGCTGGGCGTGTAATACCGCGCTACAGTCAGCCTGAGGGCACCGCGGTCTGCCACCGGAAACTCCTCTTGGACCAATCCTTTGCCAAACGTTCTGCGTCCCACGACCACCCCTCGGTCGTGGTCTTGGATGGCCCCTGCAAAAATTTCGCTCGCCGAAGCGCTGCCTTCATCCACCATGATCACCAAGGGTTCAGAGCGAAACGCTCCTGGGCGGTCGGTCACATATTCGCGCCGCGGCTGTGCGGTCCCTTCCGTGTAGACCACGAGGTCTCCTTTTTCGAGGAAATGCTCCACCATTGGAACAGCGGCATGCAAGTAGCCTCCGCCATTGCCCCGCAAGTCCAGAACGAAACGCTTGGCTCCCGCCTCGCGCAGTGCGAAAAGCGCCTGTTCAAAATCCTCGTGGGTGTTCCGCGCGAAGCGAATGACCTTCAAATAACCGACGTCACCAACGGTCTCTGCACTCACGACGCTGTGAATGGGGATGCGCCCGCGGCGAATGCTCACAGCCACAGAATCCGATGCCGCCTTGCCCGGGCGTCGGAGCCCCAACCGGACGCTCGTGCCCGCAGGCCCTTTGAGCAGTTTCATGACCTTGGAATTGGTCAATCCTGAGCCTGCAATGACCGAGTCGTCGACTTCTACAATGCGGTCACCGGCCAAAACGCCAGCTTCTTCGCTCGGCCCCCCCGGAATGGGTGTGACCACCATGATGGTGTCATTCTGGAGGAGGAACTCCACGCCGATGCCTTCGAAATTCCCTTCCATAGGCTCTGCCATAGCGGCGAGCTCAGCACTGCTAAACCAGTCGCTGTGGGGGTCCAATTCGTCGAGGATGGCATCGATGGCCACTTCAGTCAACCGCGAGCGGTCCACCGGATCGACGTACATGCGGTCAATGCGGTCTAAAACAGAGGACAACACTTGTCCCGTTGGCACATAGGCCGGCCCTTGCAAACTCCATATCGCCTGCTCGCGGTTGAGTCCACGGCCCAAATAGGCCCCCAGCATGAGGGCAACACCCAGCGCCAATGGCAGCCAAGCTCGGGGAACAGGGGGACGTTTAGTGGACATCTGAGTACCGTACAGTTTGAACCCCTGCTTGGTTCAAGAACTTCAAACCAGAATCGTCTTTATAGGCATCGATGTACACCAAACGCCGAATGCCCACTTGGTGAATGAGCTTGGCGCATTCCCGGCATGGGGACAAGGTGATGTAGAGGGTCGCGCCCTGTGCAGTGTGGGATGACCGCGCCAATTTGGTGATGGCGTTGGCCTCGGCATGCAGCACATACCAATGGGTGTCTCCTGCGTCGTTTTCACAGGCATTGGGCATCCCGCTGGGCGTGCCGTTGTATCCATCGGAGACGATCATGCCGTCGCGCACGATGAGCGCACCGACCTGTTTTCGCTGACAATGAGACAGGGCAGCCCATTCACGTGCCATCCTCAGATACGCCCTGTCGTAACGGGTTTGCTTCTCATCATCCACCCAACGAAGGTAGTGGCCGTCTCGCATCCCTGCCCCTGCCTTGACATCGGTTGTGTTTCAGGGTGCACCTTTGCAACATGCGCATTTATACCCGCACCGGAGACGGTGGTGAGACTTCTTTGTTTGATGGATCTCGCGTCCACAAGGACGACGCCCGAATCGAAGCCTATGGAACCATAGATGAGCTCAATGCGCTCATGGGCGCTCTGCTGGACCATCCTACCCTCTCTCCGCAGCGCGAAGACTTGCGCAACATCCAAGATCATTTGTTCCGCATTGGCGGGATGTTTGCCGATCCCAACGGACCCCGGGAAGGCCAGCCTATGGTGACCGCAGCCGATGTAGAAGGGCTCGAGCACTGGATCGACGGGCTGGAGCAAGACCTTCCGCCACTGCGCCACTTTGTGTTGCCCGGCGGATCTCCGGCCGTCTCTGCATGTCATGTCGCCCGCACGGTGTGTCGCAGGGCTGAACGCCGCGCGGTCGCTTTGGACCGGCTCATTGTGCAATCGGCGGACGCCATGCGCTACCTCAACAGGCTGAGCGACGCCCTTTTTACGCTGGGTCGGTGGGCGGCACATTCCGAGGGTACCGTGGAAGAAAAGTGGCCCCGAGACAAGAATTCGGGCTCTTGAGGTAAACATTTTGCGCTGAATGCTCGTAAGGCTTGCACAGAATTGCGGCTCGGTTACTTTTGCCGCGCCCAAATGTGACACACCATGTATTGGACACTTGAACTTGCCTCCTACCTCGAAGACGCTCCTTGGCCTGCCACAAAGGATGAGTTGATTGACTTCGCCATGCGAACGGGTGCGCCCCTCGAAGTGGTGGAGAACCTCCAACACATCGAAGATGACCAGGAGACGTATGACACCATTGAAGACATCTGGCCCGACTATCCGTCGAAGGAAGATTTCTTCTTCAATGAAGACGAATATTGACATTACTGCACTTTGCAGCGAAAGCCGGTTCCCTCAGGAACTGGCTTTTTTTTGTCCCATTGTGTCGTTCGGATACGTCAAAACACCAAGCGACTGCAGCCTTCAATGTCCGGGTCAGCCACTGCAGATGACGCCAGCCGGTCAGGAAAAGCCGCGTTCCATTCGGCGATGGCTTGGGCTGTGTGGTCCGTAATGCAGCGCACCTCCTCCGTTCCTGAAGCACCGCGCCCAAATGCCCACAAAACCGGAAGATGGTCGGCTACCGGGCTTTCTTCGACCACCGTTCCCAGCCCCTTTGGCTGCTGAAAACTGCGCACTTCGAGGGGAATGCCTGCGCGCCGAAGTGGCGCCATCGTCGCTGGGTGTAGGACCCCCGCACCGGCTCGGCTCATCCGCTCGGCTGTGCCGTGATCCAGCCTGTCAATTTTCTGGGCGAAAGGCCAGCGCCTCGGGTCGCCTGTCATCACACCCTCGACATCCTTCCATACAGTAAGGCGCTCTGCATGTGCTGCTTCTGCGAGTAAAGCCCCGCTAAAGTCCGACCCTTCGCGGCCCAGTGTCGTGGGCGCACCGCTGGCCGCCCCCCCAACAAAGCCCTGTGTCACGGCCAATCCTCCACCGATGGCAGAGAGCGCTTGCTTCACCGCGTCGCCCGTGGCCTCCAATTCCACCATGGCCGCGCGGTGCGATGTATCGGTTCGGATGAGCTTCCAGGCCGACAGCCAATGCGCCGGCAACCCCAGTTGCACCAAATGCGCATGGACAATCCTTGTGGACATGCACTCACCAAAACCCACAAGGGCATCATACCCTTCGGAGCTCTGCGTTCTGCCATTCAAAGCATGGGCAACTGATAAGAACTTGGCCACATCCTCTTGGAGCAGGTCTGAAGGCAGCGACAAATCCCGGACCACGTCAGCGTGGAAGTCCAGCACTTCGATGCAACGGTCCTCTACGGGTCCTCCTTCTGGAAGTCCTGTCCAAATCTTCTCCAATGCGTTGGTGGTCTTTGCCATGGCACTGACAACCACAATCGGCTGAACACCAGCAGAGCACAACCCTAAAACTATGCGCCCCACATTTCCAACCGCTTCGGCATCCCGCACGGAAGCCCCACCAAACTTGTGAACTTCTCGCCTCATCACCCTTTTGCCAAGGCCCGGAGCGCATTTCCTTCCAATCGGCCATTGAGCCATTCGCTGCTCACTTCCGAATCCAAGGATTTGTAAAATTCAATGGCCGGGGTATTCCAATCGAGCACCTGCCATTGCATGTAGGCACAGCCGCGGCGGACCGCCTCTTGGGCCACGGCCTGAAACAACAGTTTTCCGAAACCCTTTCCCCGCTCCTCTTGGGTCACCACCAGGTCTTCCAAAAACAGGCAGCGTCCGTTCCATGTGCTGTATTTCTCGTAATGAAGGGCCACACCGACAACCTCATCGCGGTCCGCGGGTTCCACCACCAGCAAACCGTAAGCTGGATTGGGTCCAAAGCCATCCTCAAGCAAAGTAGCTTCGCCAATGTTGACCTGATCTAACGCCCGCTCGTATTCTGCCAATTCACGGATGAGGGCATAAGTCTTGGGGATGTCCCGAGCCGTTGCCTGTCTGATTCTGCCCGCTGCGTTCATGACTACAAACGTAGATTGCACATCGACATGCCCGAAGGAATCAGTCCCCTCGATATCGTTCTGGCCATTCCCCTCTTGTGGGGAGCGGTGCGCGGAATCCGGCGCGGCCTCATTTTGGAGGTCACTGGATTGGTGGCGCTTTTTTTAGGGGCTTATGCCGCGCTGTTCGGATCCGACGTGGCAGCCGAATGGCTCGATGTGCAATTCGCCATCGGCAAATCATATTTGGGCATCCTCTCTTTTGCGGTGACGTTCATCGCAGTAGCCGTTGGGGTGCACCTGCTGGGTCGGTTGCTCGAAAAAATGATCGACATCACGGCCTTGAAGCCGTTTGACCGGATGGCTGGCTTGGTGTTTTCTGTGGGACGATCTTGGTTGTTTTGGTCCATCCTTCTTCTGGTCATACAAGGCTCCCTCGGGACCGATTGGATGCCCAAGACATGGGTTTCAGAAAGCCACCTTTGGCCGTGGTTGGATGTGACAGCCCGTACCCTACTGCCCTTGATTGACCCTTGGGTTCCAAACCTGTAAGCATGAAGTCCAACCCTATCGATGGTTTTCTAGACGGCCTGCCCGAAGAACGCAAGGCACCCGTCGCTGCCGTGATTGAGGCCCTGCGGTCGGAACTTCCCAGCGGCTTTATGGAGCACAGTGACGGACGAATGGTCCATTTCTCTGTGCCCCATTCACGGTACCCCGACGGGTACCATTGCAACCCCAAAGCTCCCCTTCCTTTTATTTCTGTGGCTTCCACAAAAGGACACGTGTCCCTTCATCACTTGGGGCTGTATGCGCACCCTCCCTTGCTGGAAGCCCTTCAGGTCGACTGGGATTCGGCCGATTTGGGCAAGCTCAACATGGGCAAAGGCTGCGTCAGGTTTAAGCGCATGGCGCAGCTCGAGGCGGCCATACCCATCCTCAAATTGACTTTTGCGCGCATGTCGCTGCAGGCCTGGATTGACTGTTACGAAGCGGAGGTCAAACGCTGACCTCGACACCCAAGTCCCGGCCTAATGCCGCGATGCGGGCACCCAACTCCCCCCAAGCCTCGCCATGTGTTGTGCCTTCGGTCCAGTCTGCACGCACCGAGAAATAGAACTTGATTTTGGGCTCGGTGCCCGACGGACGGGCAGTAACCAAGGCACCTTCGCTGGTCAGGAACTGCACCACATTCGATGGTGGCATGCCGTTCCATCCCTCGAGGTGGTCCCGCACTTCGGCAATGGCCTCGCCGCCAAGTGAAGCGGGGGGATTGGTGCGAAAACCCGACATCATCTCACGGATTTCCTCTGCCCCCTTAATGCCTTCTCGCTTGAGCGAAACCAAGGCTTCACGGTACATGCCATAGTGACGGTGCAAGTCCCTCAAACGGTCGAGCAGGGTTCGGCCCTTGCGCCATTCAACGTGGGCCATCTCGGCGATCATTGCCGCTGCTGCAATGGCGTCTTTGTCGCGCACCTCATCTCCCACGAGGTAACCATAGCTTTCCTCTCCTCCCACCAAGAACTGTCCGCTGCCTTCGCGGTTGAGTATTTCGGCTGCGATCCACTTGAAACCGGTTAGCGTTTCTGCCACAGGCACGTCAAAAGCGGCGGCGATTTCAGAAATCAACCGCGTAGTCACAATCGTGCGGGCCACAAAGTCGCCCTCTTCCAATCCGCCGTGGTCCGCTTTTGTGCGCAGCACATACTGCACCAACAAAGACGCCATTTCATTGCCATTGAGCAACCGAAATTGGCCCTCTGCATCGCGCACGGCGGCTCCGACGCGGTCCGAATCAGGGTCGGTGGCCAACACCAAATCCGCTCCTTTTTCCTCGGCGCGCTCCAAGGCCATTCTCAGGGCGCTGGCCTCCTCTGGATTGGGCGACTCCACCGTAGGAAAGGCACCATCTGGATTGGATTGTGACGCCAAAACCTCCACGTTGCGAAAGCCACAAGCGGTGAGGGCAGGCTCCATGCTCACGGTTCCAGTTCCGTGAAGCGGCGAATAGACCACGCTCAAGTCTGAGCCTTCGGTGATGAGTTCGTTGTCCAACCGGTGCGAAGCAATGGTGGCGTAGTAGTCCCGGTCCAATTGAGGGCCAATGGTCTTGATCCTGGCATCTCCAGGCTCTGCGCGCTTCACAGCCTGCAGGCCATCTACGGCGCGAACGCAAGAGATGATGCCCTTGTCATGTGGCGGTACAATCTGACCGCCGTCGCCCCAATAGACCTTGTATCCATTGTATTCCTTGGGGTTGTGGCTGGCGGTGATGACAATGCCGGCCTGACAACCCAACTGGCGGATTGCAAAGCTGAGCTCAGGCGTTGGACGCAGGCCATCGAACACATGCGCCACAATGCCGTTTCCGGCCAGTACCTCTGCTGCGACTTGGGTAAATGTGTCGCTGTCGTGGCGGCTGTCATGTGCAATGGCCACCGCCTTGTCGCTGGGATGGTGGGCGGAGATGTAATCTGCCAACCCTTGCGTCGCCATGGCAACAACCGCGGCATTCATGCGGTTGGTCCCTGGCCCCATGATGCCGCGCATGCCGCCTGTTCCGAAGGCCAAATCTTGGTGGAACGCCTCGAGCAAGGGAGTGGAGTCGGCATCGTCCAGCATGCGTTGAACGGCCTGACGGGTCTGGTTGTCGTAGGGAGGCTCAGTCCAAGCTTGGGCTTTGGCACGGATTGTATCCAAGTTCATAAGATCATTCAGCTTTGGTAGACGCAAATTTCGCCCCTAGACAGCGCTCTAGAGCCACCTCCCACGAAATGGGTGCGCTGCCGAGCCGATCAAAATAATCCCGCTCATCTAATTTACTGTATGAAGGTCGCTTAGCGCGGGTAGGAAAGGCCTCTGAAGGGACGGGGTCGACCCTTACATGCGGTGCGCGAAGGCGCATAATGGCCGCTGCGAACCCGAACCAACTCGTGACACCACTGTGGCCATAATGGTGGATTCCAGCAATGGCACCTGGCGCTCTATTTCCAAGCTGCGCCCAACGCAACAAGTCTTCGGCAAAGTCACCGACATGGGTGGGACATCCGAGTTGGTCATCGACCACCGTCAGAACCTCTCGGCCCTCCGCCAAGCGCAACATCGTATTGAGGAAATTCTGTCCGTCGCGGTCATAAAGCCAGCCTACCCGCACAATGGAAGCACCCGGACAAGCCTCCCGAAGCGCTGCCTCTCCAGCCAGTTTGCTCGCACCATACACCCCCGTAGGTCCTGTGGGGTCTTGAGGCAAATAAGGCCGTTGACCCTGTCCGTTGAAGACATAATCAGTGCCAATGTGGATGACCTTGATGCCGCGCGCCTCACAAGCTGCTCCAATGTGACCTGGGGCTTCGCCATTGACCCGAAAGGCCATGTCGCGGTCGTCTTCAGCGGCATCTACAGCGGTGTATGCAGCGCAACTCAACACCAAGTCGGGCTTAGCAACGTCCAAAGCCTGCGGAATCGAATGGGGGTCAGTCAGGTCCATGCGGTCGCGTCCCATGGGAATCAAATCCATGCCTTTGGCTGCGTCGCTGCCTGTCAGCGCCAGCAATCGACCGCCCAATTGTCCCGTTGTCCCTGTGATGGCTACCCGCATTCTACAAAGAAAATGACCCTGTTGTTGATTTTGGCACGCCATGTGCATAGACAACAACATCAAAGCGTTCACCATGAAAAACCTCCCCTTCTCTACCCCCTCATTGACGGCCAAAAGCATGGTCTTGGTTGTTGCCCTTTTCACCGCCTCCGCAGCAAACGCCCAGTGTTGCAATCAAGGACGGTTCCAACGCGGCGGTGCATTTGAAATGGCGGCAGGGGCCACACAGCTGGCCTTGAACTCCTCCAACCTGCTCCCGCTTCAAGCAGACTTGAGCTGGTTTGCCCGAAGCCGTGGTCCCTTGCGAAGCGGGGTGCGGCTCGGAATGGCGCATCTGGGCAACAGCACGGGAACCCCTTTACAGCAGCCCCTTCCCGATGGTGCCAAGCAGGAAGACGCCAAGTACCGGATCCTGATGCCTGGCATCAGCGGCGTTCTGAGGCTGGACCCTTTTCGCGGTGGTTTCCGGCCGTTTATAGAAGGTGAAGCCGGCGTGGATGCCACCTATGTCGACAGGCGCACGTTTGACGGATCCGGGGAGCGCCAGCAATACAACGTCACCACATTTGATCCAGCCTTACAATATGGCTGGTCTGCAGGTGCGCGGATCCGATTTGGACGGTCTGCATTTTTGGTGATGCGCTACGGCAACAAGCACGGAGGGTCACTCAACATCCCCCTTGCAGAAGGGCCCGAGTCCATGTTCGAATCCGCTGACGGCGAGCGGCATACTGCAACTTTAGGCTTGAGTTTCGGCCTTTGATCAAGCGGCCCGCATGGCTTCTACGGGATCCATGCGGGCCGCTTGCAATGCCGGCGCCAATCCAGCGATGACACCGCTGACGACCGCAATGCCCAAACCGAGCAGAAACCTGTCAATTCCAAACACCAGCGACATCCCCTCTGACCAGAGGTTGACCGTCACCACGAGCAGTCCTACCGCGAACAGCGCCAGGAGGGCCCCCATGATGCACAGTGCCACCGCTTCGGTCAGAAACTGAGCCAACACAAAACTGCGTTTGGCACCGAGTGCTTTTTGGACACCAATGAGTGGTGTGCGTTCCTTGACCGAGACAAACATGATGTTGGCCACGGAGAAACAGCCAATCAAGATGGCAAATGCGCCTATGAACCAAACACCGTATTCCACCCTTCCAAACAACACGTCGATAAAGGCGGTGAGCATGTCCACCTCATTAACTGCGAAATCCGATTCATCGCGGGGGTGAAGCCTTCGGATGGGTCGGTATGCAGCGATGACTTCTCCCCTCAAAGTTTCCAAGTCCACTCCGGCTTTGGCCCGAATCAAGATGCTCGCCTTGAGGGCTTTGAAGTTCAAAAGTTGCTGGCCAAAGCTCACTGGAATCAAGGCCAAATCATCGGACCCCTCACCCACAATGGAGGTGCCTTCTTGGGCCAGCACCCCTATAACCCGGGCCCTTCTGCCGGCGATGGTGCAAGACTGGCCAATGGCGTTGCCATCGGGAAACAAGCGGTCAACCAATTTCTGGCCGAGCAGCACCACCGGAATCGACGCTTGCACCTCCCTCGGTGTAAAAAACCGGCCTTGGGCGATGTCGAGCTCAATCGCATCGAGATAGTCCAAGGTCACAGCGCCCAAACGGGCACCTTGAAAGCTGCTGCTTCCTTTTTCGACGGTGACCATGCTGCCCGTCTGAAATGCGATGCTGCGCGCTGAAGGCAGCCTGCCTTGTAGCATTTCCGCATCTTCCAAGGTTGGATCCTTGCGCAATGCGTATTTCCACCAGGGATAGCCCGCGGAGAAGGTCCACGGCATCTTCTCCACAAACAGAACGTCACTTCTCACCGAACTGAAAATCCCCTTCAGGTTTTCTTCGAGTGAATCCGACACCGCAAACACCGCGGTGATCATGAAGATGCCAATCATGACCCCAAGCAAGGACAGGAGGGTCCTGAGCCGGTTGGTCACCAGCGCTTGCCATGCTTGAATGAAACTCTCGACGAAAAGCCTGCGCGACATGCTCGCTAAGCTACGGCCCCAAGGTTGGAGACGGTGGCCAATGTGGTCTAATTTCGCGTCTTTCCAATGCCCCAACCCACCATGGAACGTCCCATCCGCAGAGCCCTCATTTCTGTCTTCCACAAAGAGGGCTTGGCCCCCATAGTAGACCGCCTCCAAGCCCATGGTGTGGAGATCCTTTCAACGGGTGGCACCCAACGCGCCATCGAAGCGCTGGGCGCCAAAGTCACGCCTGTAGAGTCGGTGACTCAGACTGCAGAAATGCTCGGAGGGCGGGTCAAAACCCTCCATCCCATGGTCTTCGGAGGAATCCTGGCGCGGCGAGATTTCGAACCGGATGATGTGGACGTAGCAGACCATGGCATCGGTCCCATTGACCTGGTGATCGTGGACCTGTATCCCTTCGAAGAAACCCTCGCTTCTGGCGCAGAGGATGGAGACATCATCGAGAAAATCGACATCGGCGGAATCGCCCTGATCCGCGCAGCAGCAAAGAACTTTCGCGACGTCGTGTGCATCCCCTCTCGTGGTCAATACGGCGATTTGGTGCAGGCATTGGGCCAGGGTATGAGCACGGACTTGGACTTCCGGCGCAAAATGGCAGGTGCAGCATTTGGTGTCTCTTCGGGCTATGACGCCGCCATTGGCCGTTGGGTGCGCGAAGGAGGGAGCCCTGAGGTTCTCTCTGTGCTGGAAACCGCCAGCACCCCGCTCCGTTATGGCGAAAACCCTCATCAACCAGGTGCCTTTTATGGCGACCTCGAAGGCCTCTTCACCCAACACAACGGCAAGGCCCTGAGCTACAACAATTTGCTCGATGTGGATGCCGCCGTGCAACTCATGGACGAATTCAAGGATGGAGCGCCAACCGTGGCCATCCTCAAACACAACAACGCGTGTGGTCTCGCCACCCGTCCTGCTCTTTCCCAAGCCTACTCCGATGCCCTGGCAGGCGACCCTATCTCAGCTTTTGGAGGGGTGGTGATGGTCAACCGCACCATGGACTTGGAGACCGCGGAGGCCTTGCACACGCTCTTTTGCGAGGTGGTCATCGCACCCGAATTTGCCCCGGAAGCGCTTGCTCTGTTGAGCAAAAAGAAGAACCGCATTCTGTTGGAGCAGCGGCATTGGCCCCATGCTGAGAAGCTTGTCCGCAGCGCACTTGGGGGATACCTCGTGCAGCAACCAGACGGCCAAATTGAAGGTGCTGAAGGGTTCAACTGTGTGACCAAAGTGGTGCCAACGCCAGAACAGACCGAAGACCTGGCTTTTGCCCTCAAGCTGGCCAAGCATACGCGTTCCAATACCATTGTTCTCTCGAAGGCCGGACAACTTTTGGCCAGTGGAACCGGACAAACTTCACGGGTGGACGCTCTGAACCAGGCCATCGACAAAGCCGGTCGCATGGGATTTTCGCTCGATGGAGCCGTCATGGCCAGCGACGCATTCTTCCCCTTTCCCGACTGCGTTGAAATCGCCCACAAAGCAGGTATAGCTGCGGTTGTGCAACCTGGTGGCAGCATCAAGGATGGCGAAAGCGTGGCGTATTGTGACGCCCACGGGGTCGCAATGGTGACCACAGGTGTCCGTCATTTCCGACACTGATTTCACAAAGGAGAACAAAACGCGGCTTATCCACCGCCTAACGTGTTGATTCTTCCACAACAGGATGACCACCGCATGCGTTTAACCCTCAAATTTGGTTGAAATGGGCCTGTTCAATTTCTTCATGCAGGAGATCGCCATCGATCTCGGAACTGCCAACACCGTCATCTACTACGAGGACCAAGCAGTGGTGGACGAACCGTCCATCGTGGCCAAGGACCGCGCTTCCAATAAAACCGTTGCCATAGGGCGTCAAGCCCAGCAGATGCACGGCAAAACGCACGAGAACATCAAGACGGTGCGGCCGTTGAAGGACGGTGTGATTGCGGACTTCCAAAGTGCGGAGGACATGATCAAAGGGATGATCCGGATGATCCAGCGCCGGAGAAGCCTGTTCAACCCCTCATTGCGCATGGTGATCTGCATCCCCTCGGGCATAACCGAAGTGGAAAAGCGGGCAGTCAAAGACAGCGCAGAGCACGCTGGAGCCAAAGAAGTCTTCTTGATTCACGAGCCCATGGCGGCCGCGATTGGAATCGGGATTGATGTGGAAGAGCCTATGGGCAATATGATCATCGACATCGGCGGCGGAACTTCAGAGATTGCAGTGATCGCCCTTGGCGGCATCGTGACCGACAAAAACATCCGTGTTGCGGGCGATGAATTCACCCAAGACATCGAGGAGTACATGCGCCGCCAGCACAACATCCTCGTGGGTGAGCGCACAGCGGAGCAGATTAAAATTGAAGTGGGCAGCGCTTTGACAGAGCTCGACGAGCCCCCCGAGGACCATGCGGTGCGCGGACGGGACCTCATGACCGGCATCCCTAAGGAGATTCAGGTGAGCTACGCAGAAATCGCCATGGCACTGGACAAGTCGATTTCCAAAATCGAGGAAGCCATCCTGAGCTGCCTTGAGAACACCCCGCCGGAATTGTCAGCTGACATCTACAAAACCGGAATCTACCTCGCTGGAGGTGGCGCCTTGTTGCGCGGCTTGGACAAGAGGATCAGTTCCAAAACCAGGCTTCCTGTGCACGTTGCTGAAGAGCCCTTGCGCGCTGTGGCCCGAGGTACGGCCATCGCCCTCAAGAATGTCGAGAATTTCGCCTTCTTGATGCGCGAGTGAAGCCGGCCTGCCGATGCGGAACCTCTGGCTCCTCCTACAACGAAATGCGTTTACCCTCGCGTTCATTGCCTTGATGGCGGTGTCGCTGTCTGTTTTGCTTCGCAACGACGGTGCAGCGCGGTCAAGTTGGTTCAAGCAAACCGGGGCCATTTCATACATGATTGACCACCAACGCCACGGGTGGTCCAACTACCTCCGACTCGCCGAACAAAACGCCGAGCTCGCAGAAGAAAATGCCAACCTCCGGTCCCGCCTGCTCTCCATGGATATGGCCACAGAATGGGTAGAAGACACCGTGCGACATTGGACCGTGCGCAGCGGCATGCTCATCAAAGGCCCAGATGGCAAGCCCCGCTCTCCTTCCATCGCCACCCCTGGACTGAACGGCGGAATTGAAACCGGAATGGGGGTCCTTTCTGGGGGCGCTGCATTTGGCACCGTGGAAGAAGTTGGGGAAGACCATTGCCGCATTTTGACCTTGATGCACAGCGGTACATCTTGGAGCTGTCGCATTGGACGCAACGGCCCCGTGGCCTCATTGGGCTGGGACGGCATGGACATGGGCTTGCTCCAACTCAAAGATGTCCCGCGCCACGTCCAAGCCGTGCGCGGCGATTCGATTTTTACTTCGGGTTATGACCTGCGGTTTCCCCCAGATGTCATGATGGGAACCATTTTCGATGTTGAACGGCAATCCGGCGCGGACTTCATGTCTGTCTCTGTTGTACCAACCGTGGACTTCAAATCATCCCGGCATCTGGATTTTTTGGTTCACCAAGCGGATTCCGAAAGGACGGCGCTGTCCTCAACTGAATGGCAGCCATGATCGTTGTGAGGATCTTGTTGCTGGTCTTTTTTCAGGCATTCTTTCTGAGGGACGTCTCTCCTTTGGGTGAATGGACGCGGCCGGAATGGACGCTGTGGGCACTGTTGTTGATCCCCCCCCAAGCCAATTCATTTTTGAAACTCACCCTCGGGTTTGCCATGGGGGTTGGACTGGACATTGCGATGGGATCCTATGGACATCACATGGTTGCAGGCACAGTATTGGGCGGTTTGTTGCCTGCCTTGCACCGTCTTTTTGCGCCCCGTGAGGGATATGAGATCAGCGACCACCCCATCCTCAGGGACATGGGATCGAGTTGGCTGGTCGGGCTCACGTTCAGTGCAGCATTGATTTATCACCTGGCGCTGATGCTGGTTTCTAACTGGTATTGGCATTTGATTCCCGGGGCCCTCCTGCCCACCCTGACGAGTGCCGTCTTCACCACCCTCTGCTGCCTGGTCTTGCACTTGATGGTCTACGCCCCAGACCGCCGCAAATCGAGCTCCTGATGGATACCCGATTCCGGACAGTGGTGCTGCTGGTGCTGTTCTTCACAGCCGCTTTCATTCTCCGGCTCTTCAGCCTGCAGATTTGGCAACCTGAGTGGAAAGAAAAAGCCATTACGCTCACCAGCGACCGGCAATCCATCCCCCCCAGCCGTGGCCTGTTATTTGACCGAAATGGCGCGTTGTTGGTGGGTTCTCGGGCGGCGCACGACCTCATGGTGCTGCCAAGGATGCTGGCCGAAATGGACAGCGCAGCAATAGAGGACGCGGCCCAATGGGCAGGCATGGCGGTAGAAGACTTCGATGCTGCCCTCACCAAGGCCAAGCGTTACAGCCGCTACAAAACATCCACCGTCCGACGTGGCATCGGGGTGGAAGAACACGCACGGATGGCCTCTACCATCCAAGCCTATCCCGGATTCTCTTTTAGGAGCCGTCCCGTGCGCAACCACATTCATGGGGTGGCCGGTCATTTGATTGGAGAATATTCAGAGGCCTCGCGCGACAACCTCACTGCCGATGCATTTTACCGCATGGGCGACCACATCGGACGCAGCGGACTGGAACGGGTGTATGAGCTGGAACTCCGCGGGGTCAAAGGTCGCACCTCTGTTCTGGTCGATGCCCGGAACCGGATCCGAAACACGGCACAGGTCGAAAGCGGCGACAAACCGGCCGAATCGGGTCAAAACCTCACCCTCACGCTGGACCTCACCTTGCAGCGCTTCGCGGAGCAGCTGATGCAAAACAAGAAAGGCAGCGTGGTGGCCATTGAGCCCAAGTCCGGCGAAGTCCTCGCCATGGTGTCAGCCCCTGGATTTGACCCTGACATGCTCGTCGGTTCACAGCGCGGTCCTTATTACAAAACGCTGGTCTCTGACCCTGACAAGCCTTTGTTTAACAGGGCGATCAAGGCCACCTACCGGCCAGGATCGATCTGGAAAATGGTGCAAGGCCTGGTGGCTCTGGAAGGAGGGCACATCCGGCCCTCTACCCGGTTCACTTGTGACCGGAACATCATCGGATGCCACGGTCCGCACAGCCGCGATGATTTGCGCAACGCTGTGATTCACAGTTGCAATCCCTATTTCTACAAGGTGATGCAGCGCGTGGTCAATGCGGGAGACGGCGACTCCAAATTTGAGCGGGCCGCATTGGGCCTCGATGATTGGAGAAAGCGCGTGATGGCCTTTGGGTTTGGAACCAATTTGGGGGGGAGGTTGCCGGGGACCTCGATGGGCAGTGTTCCCGACAGCAAATACTATGACGGCATCTACGGCCGGCGACGGTGGGATTTCGGTACCGTGTACTCCATCGCCATCGGTGAGGGGGAATTGCTGACCACACCCCTTCAAATGGCCAACTTGGCGGCCACTTTGGCCAACAGGGGTTGGTACAGACTCCCCCACTTCATACATGCAGTGGGCGACCAAGGCAAGCCACTGGGCTTGGGATCCTTGATGGCTACTGGGGTCGATTCTTCACATTTTCAACCTGTCATCAGTGCGATGCGGCAGGTGGTTGAAGATCCAACGGGTACAGGCCGGCGTGCACGCATTGGCGGGATTGCCGTTTGTGGGAAAACGGGGACGGTTCAGGACGAGCCGCGAAAGGACCACTCCGTGTTTATCGCTTTTGCGCCGCAAGACAACCCCCAAATCGCGTTGAGTGTTTATGTCGAAAACTCAGGGTTTGGCGGGCAATGGGCCGCCCCCATCGCCGCTTTGCTCATAGAGCAATACCTGACGGGCAAGGTCTCCAATGAGCGCAGGCTCAACCGCATTTTGGAGGCGGACTTAAGGGACCCCTACCCGGAGCCGGAAACCGAACCCACCGCGCCTCAACCATGACCCGGAATTCGGACATACGACGCAACATCGATGGCCTGACCATTGTGCTTTTTCTGGCCCTCGCCGGATTGGGATGGGTGAACCTGGTTTCGGCGGCAACGGGCCCGGATGGTGCCGTGGAATGGGGCTTGCGCACGTTGCATGGAAAGCAAGGATTGTGGCTCGTCGTGAGTCTGGTTCTGGGGTTTCTGATCCTCCAAGTGGAAGGCACATTTTTTATTCGGACAGCCCTGCTCAACTATGGATTTCAGCTGTTGCTGTGCGCCTTGGTGCTGGTTATCGGCAAAAAGGTCGGCGGGGCGCGATCGTGGTTCGGTTTTGGTGGATTTGGAATCCAACCATCGGAGTTTGCCAAAATGGGAGCCTCCCTCGCTCTTGCCTGGTATTGCTCAAAAGAAGGTGGCCTCAACCATTTTGGTCAGCGGTTTCGTGCGGCCGTCATTGTGGGCATTCCCGCGGGCCTGATTTTGCTCCAGCCCGATGCTGGTACGGTGCTGGTTTTTCTCGGTTTTGTGTTTGCCATGTACCGCGAGGGACTCAGTGGCGCGGTGCTGATTGTGGGCTTTGCTGCTGTGGTCATGGCCGTATTGACCATCCTTTCAGGGGCAGGTGACCTGACCTACCCATTTGTGGGGGAAGCCAATGGCATCTATCGTTTTTGGATCTTGTTTTTGGTGTTGGGTGCCGGTGGCATCGCCCTGATCCGCAACGCCACCCTGCCCCGATACCGCGCCCGGATTACCACGCAAGCGGTCATTTCGACCATCGCGGCCTTGCTGTTCTCGGTGGTGATGCATTTGGCGCTGGAAGAGGTGCTGCGCCCCCACCAACGGGAGCGCATCCAGGTTCTTTTTGGACTCGAAGTGGACAATCCCGACGCCGACTACAACATCCGCCATGCCAAAACCGCCATTGGCTCAGGAGGCTGGACGGGCATGGGCTGGCGCAATGGCCCCATGACCGGTTACGGTTTTGTGCCCGAACAAGAGACCGACTTTATTTTTTGCACGTGGTCCGAGGAATGGGGCCTCGTGGGCTCAACCATATTCCTGATTCTTTTTGCCAGTTTCATCCTGCGCATCCTGTTCCTGGCAGAGCGCCAACGCAGTGCCTTCACGCGCGTTTATGCCTATAGTTTGGGTGGCATCTTGTTCATGCACATGCTCATCAATGTGGGCATGGTCTTGGGTTTGGCGCCTGTCATTGGCATTCCCCTTCCGTTCATGAGTTACGGCGGATCCAGCTTCATGGCTTTTGCCCTCATGATCGCCATTCTCGTGAGGCTTGATGCAGAGCGCTTCAGCGTACTCCGCTGAACATTCAGCAGAAATCCTCCGTCACAAACCTTGAGGGGCCTTAGAGGCCCAGCAGTACCTCGATGGGATCCTTAGAGCCGAACAACATGCGCTCGGGGTTCTCCAGCATCTCCTTCACGGCTACCAGGAAGCTCACGCTCTCTTTGCCGTCGATGATGCGGTGGTCGTAGCTCAACGCCACGTACATGATGGGACGTATTTCCACCTGGCCGTTGATGGCCACGGGCCGTTCCACAATGTTGTGCATGCCCAAAATGGCACTCTGCGGCGGATTGATAATGGGCGTGGAAAGCATGGAGCCAAACACCCCACCATTGGTGATGGTGAATGTACCGCCCGTCATTTCGTCGACCGTCATCTCTCCGTCGCGGGCGCGGATCGCCAACCGCTTGATCTCGGCTTCGATTTGATCCAAGGTCATGGATTCGGCGTTGCGCACCACAGGAACCATGAGGCCCTTGGGTGAGCTCACAGCGATGCCGATGTCGGCATAGTCGTGCATGCGCATTTCCTTGCCATCGATCATGGCGTTGACCGCGGGATACAACTCCAAGGCAGAGGTCACCGCCTTGGTGAAAAAGCCCATGAAGCCCAGTCCCACGCCGTGGTGCTCCTTGAACTTGTTTTTGTACTTCTTGCGCAGGTCCATGATGGGCTTCATGTCCACCTCGTTGAAGGTGGTCAGCATCGCCGTCTCGTTCTTGACGCCCACCAAGCGCTCTGCCACCTTGCGGCGCAGCATGCTCATTTTTTCGTTGCGCACCTCACGGCTTCCAGACCAACCGGCACCGGGGAGGTTGGGTTGTGGCACGCCTGCGGACAAGGCGCTCAGTACGTCTTGCTTGAGCACGCGACCACCCGGGCCAGAACCGGCCACCTGACCGGCTTTCAAGCCCGCTTCGTCCATGAGCTTTCGCGCGGCAGGAGAAGGGTGTCCGGCCGCATGTCCAGCCGGAGCGGGAACGGGCACAGCCACGGGAGTCGGGGCTGGTGCGGGAGCGGCTTTGGGAGCTGGGGCGGGAGCGGGAGCAGCTGCGGGCTCAGCCACCGGAGGAGCGGCGTTCTCTGGCGCTTCCGTGTCGGTATCAATCAGGCACACCACAGCGCCGACGGCAACGGCGTCGCCTTCTTCGGCTTTCAAGGTGATGGTGCCTGCAGCTTCTGCGGGCAACTCGAGGGTGGCCTTGTCACTGTCGACCTCAGCAATCGCTTGGTCCTTGAAGACATAGTCGCCATCGGCCACCAACCAGGTGGCGATTTCCACTTCCGAGATGGACTCCCCTGGACTGGGGACCTTCATTTCAAGGATGGGCATGGGGATCTAAATGAGGGGGTGAATCGTTGAATGGGCAACAAGGTCGTCAACCCAATTTGAATACGGAATCGATGATGGCTTGGTGGCGTTCCGCATGCACTACCGGGCTTCCTGATGCCGGACTGGCCGACGCTGGACGCGAGAAGTACTGTGAGACACCGGGTCCACAGCGGTGCAAGTGGGCCATCCCGCCCATATTGGCGGGTTCCTCTTGGGCCCAGCAGAGGTTGGCGCCTTCATAGCGGTCGAGCACCGCACCGAGCTCTGCGGTTGGGAATGGATACAGTTGCTCCAGACGAACCAGCGCGATGTTGTCCATTTCTCCTGCCTGAACACGCTTCTTGCGTTCTTCCAAAAGGTCATAGTAGAATTTGCCCGAGCACAAGACCACATGCGTCACATGATCCGCTGAACTCCCGCCGCGTTGAGGATCGTCGATCACGGGCTGGAAGCGGCCGTCAGCCAAATCGGACATGGTGCTCACCGCATCGGGATAGCGCAACAACTTCTTCGGCGTAAAAACCACCAAAGGCTTCCGGAATGGCCGCAAAACTTGACGGCGCAAGAGGTGGAAATGGTTCGCTGGAGTGGTGGGGTTGGCCACCTGCATGTTGTCTTGGGCACACAACTGGAGATACCGTTCCATGCGGCCGCTGGAGTGTTCACTGCCCATGCCCTCGTAACCGTGAGGCAAGAAGAGCGTCAGGCCATTGGGCGCATTCCACTTGTCCTCCCCTGCGGAGAGGAATTGATCGATGATGATCTGGGCGCCGTTGTTAAAGTCCCCGAATTGCGCCTCCCAAATGGTGAGTCCCTCGGGCGTCCCGTAGGCGTAGCCAAAGTCGAAGCCCATCACCCCATATTCGCTCAGGTGGGAGTTGTAAATGGAAAGCTGCTCCTGGCCCTCTTCGAGGTGGTTGAGCGGAATGCGTTCTTCCTCTGAGTCCTCGGTTTTAACCACCGCATGGCGGTGGCTAAAGGTGCCCCGCTCCACGTCTTGGCCACTCACCCTCACAGGGTGCCCTTCTACCAAGAGCGTGCCGTAAGCCAACAATTCACCGAGCCCCCAATCCAAGCGGTCGCCCTCGACCATCGTGCGGCGGTCTTTGAACAGCTTTTTGACCTTGCGGAAGTAGTTCTTGTCTTCGGGCAGGCTGCACAAGGCTTCGGCCAAACGGCCCAACCGTTCGCGGTCAAATCCCGTCCAGACCTCCATGGCGTCGTCTCCCGCCTGCTTGAGCCGGTAGTCACGCCATAAATTCTCCAGGAAGTTGGTGACGTGGATCTTGTCGCTGGACTTGGCCGCCTCCATGGCGGTGTCCAACTTGCCCTCCACCTCGGCCCGCATGCCTTCTGCTGTGGCGCGGTCGATGGTCCCTTCCGAAACCAACTGCTGCAGGTACAACTCCCGCGCATTGGGGTGCTGTTGGATGGCCTTGTAGAGTTTCGGCTGCGTGAACTTGGGTTCGTCCCCTTCGTTGTGACCGTATTTCCGATAGCCAAGCAGATCGATGAACACATCGCGGTGCCAACGCTGCCGATATTCCAGTGCGATGCGGACAGCGGTCACCACCGCTTCAGCGTCGTCGGCATTGACATGAAGGACAGGGCAATGCGTCGCCTTGGCCACGTCCGTGCAATAGATGCTCGTGCGCGCATCCAGATAATTGGTCGTGAAACCCACTTGGTTGTTGACCACCAAATGGATGGTTCCACCGGCGCGGTAACCGTCGAGCTCAGCCATTTGGACCAACTCATACACGACGCCTTGTCCCGCCACCGCTGCATCTCCGTGCACCAGAATGGGCACCACAGCATCCTCGGACTTGTGCTCTCGGTCGATGCGGGCCCGTGCAATGCCTTCTACCACCGGGTCTACGGCCTCGAGGTGTGATGGATTCGGCGCCAAGGTGATGTGAACGGGCACCCCCGTATCGGCCACCATGTCTGTGCTGTAGCCCATGTGGTACTTCACGTCACCGTCAAAATCTTCGCCGTGGTCGTATGCTTTTCCTGCAAACTCTTCGAAGATGTCGGTGTAGGGCTTGTTCAGGATGTGGGCGAGGGTATTCAATCGGCCGCGGTGCGCCATGCCGATGATGAACTCCTTGGCGCCCAACTCACTGCCACGCTCCACAATCGCGTCCAACGCGGGCAAGAGACTCTCCCCTCCTTCCACACTAAAGCGCTTCTGACCGACGAATTTCTTCTGGAGAAACTCCTCGAATACCGTGGCTTGATTCAGCTTCTTGAAGATTTGCTTCTTCTCATCCGCAGTCAAGATGGGCCGATTGGCCAATTCGATGTGGTCCTTGAACCAATTCCAACGATCGGGCTCACGGATGTACATGAACTCGATGCCAATGGAGTGGCAATAGGTGGCCTCGAGGTGGGCGATGATGTCGCGAAGGCTGGCGGGACCGATGCCCACTTCGCTGCCTGCTTCGAAAACACTGTCGAGGTCAGATGCCTCTAGCCCGAAGTGCTCAATCCTCAAGTCAGGACTGTAGTCGCGGCGCGCACGCACGGGGTTCGTCTTGGTAAACAAGTGGCCCCGCGTGCGGTAGGCTAGGATCAAGTTGATCACCCTAAACTCCTTGGGGCCTACAGCGGAGCTTCCGGAAGCCTTGGTTCCGCCAGCGGAACCCGACTCGAGTGCATCCTCGCCGTAGACGCGTTGGGCGAAGTCAAAGCCAAGAAAAAAGTGACGCCAAGTCGGGTCTACCGCGTTGGGGTCGTCGAGGAACTGCCGATAAAGCGCTTCGATGGCAGCCGGCTCGGCGTTGCTCAGATGGGAATGGAGGTCCATGAATGTGCAGGTCCTAAGCGCGAAGTTAAGCCGCATAAACAACCCAATCTCCTTCTATTCCCAAGATTCATCCCCAATGACAATTCTCCCAATAATCCCATTACAATTCCGTCCATCCCCCCAAAAACATGTTACTGCCGAATTATCGATAAAAGATACACTTTACGCCTTTAGTCAGCGCGAATTTTCCCTCATGACCAAGACATT
>Ga0208965_1000078_pt1 | contig 46537 bp, 54 predicted proteins | sample AOAMet1_07_M0_10_2_FD_188230 | JGI IMG/M metagenome (GOLD analysis project Ga0208965, IMG submission 188230) | Ammonia-oxidizing marine microbial communities from Monterey Bay, California, USA - CAN11_07_M0_10 (SPAdes) | ecosystem: Environmental > Aquatic > Marine > Intertidal zone | place...
GGTTGGCATTGATCTGCGGTCCATCTGCAACTCCCTCCGGGTATTCTGCCATGAGCAGGGTGCTTTCATTGAGGAGTTTCATGTGCATGTCGATGTGGTGAATTCCATCGTACGGCAAGTTGGGCATGGTGATGAAGGTCTCAACGCCGTGGAAATCGGAGATGATTTGATCGATTTCGGCGGAAGTATGATCTGGGTAGTCTGTCCACCACGTGCTGCCGCCGTTGTTTTCCTCCAAGATCAATTCAGAAGCGAAAGCTGTGCCAAATCCATCGGACATCCAGTTGCCGCCGGTGTTCATCAAGTCATTTGGCACCCCTGTGGTGCTGTAGATCTCAATCCCCATGGTTTCAGCCAAAACGTCTGGAATGGCATCGTCCTCTGGCCGGGGTCTGTTGTACAACCAGTCCACTAGCACCCGGTCATCATTCCATGAGCCGTAGACTGTGTTTGCGCCATAGTCGCGAATCCAAATGCTGTTGTATTCAGCGGAGACAACTTGAATGTTGTCCAATGTCAGCGCTCCACCGCACTGGTTGCCGGTAAGGTAATCGGTCACTTGGTTTTCATCATCGGCAAAAATAATGACCGTACATTCTTCCTTGGCGGCTGCCACGATTTGCTTTTGAATGCAAGGAAAGTCCGTCCAGGAAATGGTGAGTGCTTCGACTTCTTCCCACTCCGCCGCCGAGCGAATGTTGTCGTAGGGTGGGGGTGTTTCAATGCCTCGAGAGGTGTGTGGTTCAAACCCGATACGCTCCACATGGTCGCGTTCTTGGTCGGTCAAGGCATGGGGCCAACTGCGCTGGCTGAGCGCATGTGAAGAAAAAGCGAGCGCGATGAATCCCAATAGGATGGAGGCGCAGAGTTGAGAATACTGTTTCAAAATAATGCAGTTCGGTGCAAACAAAAATAAGGAGTTATGGTGCGTTGACAATTTGGAGAAGTAAATCCGGATCGATGACATGGCCACCTTGGAATCGATGAAGGTTGTAAGCTACCCGCTTGTCGTTGAGAATCGTCGCCGTATCGGTGAGCAATTCATCTTTGAAGAAAGGGTCGTCATCACCCAAAGCCAAATCCACAGGCAGATGGCTTAAATGTGCCCGGCCGGTGGTCCATTCAAAATCTGGAGGAAAGACTCCAGCCCATAAAATCAGACGCTCAAAAGACTGTTTGCCTGATTCCACCCAGCGCGATGCTGTCGCAACTCCTTGAGAGAAACCTAGCAATACTGGGCTTCGATCTCGAAGGTTGAGGTGAGCGCTCAGGGCATTGAGGTAATGCACATAATCGGCAATGTCTGTTTCGCGGTCTTCTTTGGTCATCCAAGAAGCACCAACTCGTCCGCTCGTGCCATCGAGGTAGAATCGATGCATCCCTTCTGGAGCTACAATGCACCATCCGGCTTCGGCAAGCATTCGGAATTTTCGAAGAAAGAATTCAGGCAATTGTCCATAGCCATGCAACGCAATCATGACATGCTCAGCTTGATCAATGGGTGGGCCAATCGTTGCGAAACGCGCTGTTTTGGAGATGGTGAAATGATGGTTTGCGGCGTGATGCATGGTCGGATATGAGATCACCAGGGCAGTGAGAAGTCTAATTCTGAACCCCGAGGGACGTAAATGGAGTCCACGACGAACTCAAACCATTCTCCATTTCGCATTGTGCGGTAGGTGAAGGCCAGGAATCGGTCCGCTTCAATCCAGCATGTGCGTTCTTCGACAGCATCAAAACCGGAGTAGGTTCCCCAAGCATTCGAGCAGGTCAGGTAATCTCCGGGTACATTGAGTGTTCTGAATTGAATGGCATCCATTTCGTCAAATGGATTGGAATTCACGAGCCGAATTGTGATTTCAGCACTTGGTGTCATCTCTAAAACAATGGACTGCGTTTCATCACCCAGGAACGCATCGGGGTTGACCAGCATTTGCCGCTCAAACCAATCATCTTCGTTTCCTGTGATTCGGTAATCCAAGGCGTTGGAGCGAGGAAAATCCAATACGATCGTTCCGGATGCATCCGTACTGCCTTCTGAGAGCAATTCGTAATTGCCATTGAATACGCCATCGCTGACGATTCGGCTTTCGAGTGTGATTCCAATGTCAGGGACGGCTGAACCATCATACGCATGCAATGCAGATACTTCAAAGGCCAGGTTGGATTTTGGCACTGGACGACATCCTGATGAAAATGCAATCACTGAAGCTATGATGATCCACCCGAACTGGAAGTTTTGATTCTGGGGATTCATGCGTCCACGATTTCTAGCTTCGCAAATTTCAGCAGGAGTTGTTTCTGACCAGCACTCGGAAAAAAGACCGTTGCTTTTTCATTTGGAGCGCTTCCTTCGATGCGCAGGACTTTTCCTTTTCCGAATTTCTCATGCATGACTTTGACGCCTTCAGCGAGGCCATGAGTTGATGAAGCTTTAACGGGCGGAGCAGAGCTGTTGCCTGCTCCCGAAGCCACTTTTTTCAGGGGCTTTCCATCAGACGAAACAGGCGGTTTGCTGGGAGATTTCTTAAAGGGGTTGACGGAAGCTTTGCCTTGGTCTTTCTTTTTCTCTGCCATGCGCCCAAAAGCCGCTCCCGGCGAAGCCGTTCCCATCGACTTCCAATTGTTTCGTTGCTTCTCAAAATCACCGCCTCCCGCAAATGGATTCGGCTTGCTCGCCTGAGCAGAAGGCATGGTAACACAGGCGGGGTCAATCTCTTCAATAAATCGGCTGGGCTCCGCTTGGATCAATTGCCCCCATTTATAACGCGTCAAAGCATAGCTCAATGAGCATGTTTTTTTCGCTCTGGTTACCGCCACATAAAAGAGCCGCCGCTCTTCTTCCAGTTCGGAACGCGATTGCAACGCCATGGTGGAAGGGAATAATTCCTCCTCGAGCCCTACCACATGAACGTGCTCAAATTCAAGGCCTTTGGCCGCGTGAATGGTCATCAGACTCACTTTGTTGTCGTCTCCATCGTCTTGGTCGGCATCTGTGAGCAGTGCAACATCCAAAAGAAAGTCGCCCATGGTCGGAACCTCGTCAGGCTCGTTTTCACGCGCCTGCTCCACGAATGATTTCATTCCATTCAACAATTCTTGCATGTTGTCATAGCGCGCAACTCCCTCAGGTGTTTTGTCGAGGTACAACTGATGCACGAGCCCGGTGTGTTTTGCGATGTGCATGCCCAAGTCGTGTGCGTCCTTGGTCTCCATTTCGGCGCGGAAGCCACGGATCATGTGCGTGAAGTCTACCACCTTTTTGAGGCTAGCGCCTTTGACGGAAATCGGAGGATTCAGCTCATCCACGACCAAGTCCCAAAGGCTCACGTCTCGTTCAGCAGATTCAACGAGCAACCGATCCATGGTGGTTTTGCCAATGCCACGCGCGGGGTAATTGATGATGCGCTTGAGCGCTTCGTCGTCTCTGAAGTTTGCGGTTAGGCGAAAGTATGCGATGAGATCCTTGATCTCTTTGCGCTGGTAAAAAGACAGCCCTCCAAAAATGCGGTAGGGGACATTGAGCTTTCGCAAGCTTTCTTCAAAAGCTCTGGACTGGGCATTTGTGCGGTATAAAATGGCTGCATTGCGCCAGTGCACCTGTTGCTGATTGTTCAAATCAAAGATCTGAGTTGCCACCCAACGGCCCTCCTCATTGTCGCTATAGCAGCGATGAACTTTGATGGGATCTCCCGATTCATTCGAAGTCCAGACCACTTTTTCAATTTGGTCCTTATTCTTTGCGATGACGCTGTTTGCGGCATTCACAATGTTTTGAGTCGAGCGGTAGTTTTGTTCGAGTTTGTAGAGGCTGTAATCCGGGTAGTCCTGTTTGAAGTTGAGGATGTTTTGGATGTTTGCTCCACGAAAGCCATAAATGGATTGCGCGTCATCGCCAACCACACAAAGATTCTCGCGCAAGGCAGCGAGCTGTTTGATGATCAGGTACTGCGCGAAATTGGTGTCTTGGTACTCGTCGACCAAGATGTATTGGAATTTATGCTGGTACTTGGAAAGAAGATCAGGGAAATCTCGGAGCAGCACATTCATCTTGAACAGCAAGTCATCGAAATCCATGGCCTGCGCTCTGAAACACCGGTTTTCGTATGCGCGGTAAACTTCGTGCACACGCGGTCGACCAGCCTGCGCGTCTTCCCCCATGATCTCCGTGTGTTGTGCGTAGCCGTTGGCGTCAATCAGGTTGTTTTTGGCATTGCTGATGCGGCCTTGGATGCTCGCGGGCTTGTAAACTTTGTCGTCCAAGCCCAAACCTTTGATGATGTCCTTGATCAACGCTCGGCTATCCTGCGTATCATATATGGTAAAGTTCCGGGGGTAATTGATGCGTTCGCATTCCATGCGCAGCACCTTTGCAAAGGTGCTGTGGAATGTGCCCATCCAGATGTTTCGTGCTTCGCCCTCACCGATCACTTCAGCTATTCGGATTTTCATCTCGCGTGCAGCTTTATTGGTAAAGGTGAGTGCGAGAATTGAAAAAGGATCCACGCCGTGTTGGATGAGATGCGCGATTCGGTAAGTGAGTACGCGCGTTTTGCCGGACCCTGCTCCGGCAATGACCATAAGAGGGCCTTCCGTGTGCATTGCCGCGCTTTTTTGCGCTTCGTTCAGTTCGTTCAAGAATTCCACAGAACTAAGGTATGAAGCCGGTTGCATTTTGAGGTAAAGACAACCTTCATCTTCATTGCGATGTTTAAAAGTTCCTGTTTTTTCCATCAATCAAGAATGATTTTTCATCGCTAACCCCCCTGTGCTTCAGTGTATTTTAAATATTCGATGCGCAAAACGCAGCCATGCTTGAAAAAAGGAGTGCTGGGGTATTGCTTTTAAGTTAGAATCTGCTACTTTTGCACCCCCTTTAATGTGGGGAAATAGTTTTTGTACACAAGTAATCTGATAGATAGGTCGAATGCCAACCATCCAGCAGCTCATCCGAAAAGGACGCATCACGAAGTCCGTTGCGAGCAAATCCGCCGCACTGGACTCATGTCCGCAACGCCGAGGCGTCTGCGTACGCGTTTACACGACAACGCCTAAAAAGCCGAACTCTGCTATGCGTAAAGTAGCACGTGTTCGTTTGACAAACGGCAACGAAGTCAATGCATACATCGGTGGTGAAGGCCACAACTTGCAAGAACACAGTATTGTGTTGGTGCGCGGTGGACGTGTAAAGGACTTGCCAGGTGTGCGATACCACATTGTACGTGGAGCGTTGGACACAGCTGGAGTTGAAGGACGTACACAACGTCGTTCGAAGTATGGAACAAAGCGGCCTAAAGTCAAGAGTTAATCGATCATGAGAAGGAGAGTAGCCAAAAAGCATTTGATCCTGCCGGATCCTCGATTCGACAGTGTTCTCGTTACGAGCTTCGTGAACAACTTGATGTTGGACGGAAAGAAGAGCGTAGCATTTGACATTTTCTACAAAGCGATGGACCGTGTCCAAGAGCGAACAGAAGAAAATGGATTGGAGGTTTTCAAGCGAGCGCTTGAGAATGTGACTCCAGCGGTGGAGGTGCGTAGCCGTCGAGTAGGCGGTGCAACGTTCCAGATTCCACAGCCAATCCGTGACTCGCGCAAGCAAAGCTTGGCGATGAAGTGGTTGATCAGCTTTGCGCGAAAGCGAAATGAAAAGTCTATGGCCGAACGATTGGCCGCAGAAGTGTTAGCCGCTTCCAAAGAGGAGGGTGGTACGTACAAGAAAAAGGAGGATACGCACCGGATGGCGGAGGCGAACAAAGCCTTCTCTCACTTCCGTTTCTGATTACAACGAATTGAATACGCCGAATTATCATGGCTAAAAGAGACCTCAATTATACGCGGAATATTGGCATCATGGCTCACGTCGATGCTGGTAAGACAACCACCACAGAACGTGTGTTGTACTACACGGGTATCTCTCACAAAATCGGAGAGGTTCACGACGGTGCTGCAACAATGGACTGGATGGAGCAGGAACAAGAGCGTGGAATCACGATCACTTCAGCCGCGACAACTTGTTTTTGGAATTTCCGCGACGAAGAATACCGCATCAACATCATTGATACACCGGGTCACGTGGACTTTACGGTAGAGGTGGAGCGTTCGTTGCGCGTTTTGGACGGTGCGGTAGCATTGTTTTGTGCTGTTTCCGGTGTTGAACCGCAATCAGAGACAAACTGGGGGTTGGCTGATAAGTACAAAGTTCCACGCATCGGTTTCATCAACAAGATGGACCGATCGGGTGCAGACTTCTTCAACGTAGTTGGTATGATCAAGGACATGCTCGGAGCGCGTCCAGTGCCTTTGCAGGTTCCTATTGGAGCAGAGGATGATTTCCGTGGTGTTGTTGACTTGATTAGCAACAAAGCGTTCGTCTGGAATGAAGACGACAAGGGAATGACTTGGGAGGAGATTGCAATCCCTGAGGATTTGGCCGAAGTTGTAGAGGAGTACCGAGGGCTGTTGATTGAGGCTGCTGCTGAGCAGGATGATACGCTCATGGAGAAGTATTTCGAAGATCCTGATAGCCTTACTGAAGCAGAGATCATCGAAGCAATCCGAAAGGCGACAATTGGAATGCAGATCACGCCATTGCTTTGCGGTTCTGCTTTTAAGAACAAGGGTGTTCAGACTATGCTGGATGCTGTTATGTTGTACCTGCCTTCACCTTATGATGTAGGTGCGATTGTCGGAACAGAGGTGGACGACGAGTCAGTAGAGATTCATCGCAATCCAGACCCAGAGGAGCCGTTTGCCGGCTTGGCCTTCAAAATCGCTACGGATCCTTTCGTGGGACGTTTGTGTTTTGTACGCGCTTACTCTGGAACACTTCCAGCGGGTTCATACGTTACCAACACACGCTCAGGCAAGAAGGAACGCATTTCTCGAATTTTCCAAATGCACTCAAACAAGCAGAATCCAATTGATGAGCTTGAAGCAGGAGACATTGGAGCAGTAGTTGGTTTTAAGGACATTAGAACGGGTGACACGCTATGCGCTGAGGGGTCTCCTATGGTATTGGAGAGTATGTCATTCCCTGATCCGGTTATCGGAATCGCGGTAGAGCCAAAGTCACAAGCTGACTTGGACAAATTGTCCAACGGTCTTGGAAAGTTGTCTGAGGAAGATCCAACATTCCAGGTCCGAACGGACGAGGAGACTGGCCAGACAGTAATTTCAGGAATGGGCGAGTTGCACTTGGAAGTTCTTGTTGACCGTTTGCGTCGCGAGTTCAAGGTTGAGTGTAATCAAGGTGCTCCTCAAGTGAACTACAAAGAAGCAATCTTCGGACATGCTGATCACCGCGAAGTTTACAAGAAGCAGACAGGTGGTCGAGGTAAATTTGCTGACATCGTCATCAAGATTGGACCATCCCCAACACCAGAAGTAGAAGGATTGGTCTTTAAGAATTCTGTAAAAGGTGGAAACGTTCCGAAGGAATTTGTTCCATCTGTCCAGAAGGGCTTCAAAGAAGCAATGAAGAATGGTGTTCTCGCGGGTTACCAAATGGATAGCATGAGCGTCGAGTTGCTCGACGGTTCATTCCATCCGGTCGACTCGGATCAGCTCTCTTTTGAGTTGGCAGCGAAAATGGCATACCGTTCAGCAGTGAAAGGATGCCAGCCAAAGATTCTTGAACCAATGATGCAGCTTGAAGTTGTGACACCGGACGAGAACATGGGTGATGTTATCGGTGACTTGAACAAGCGTCGAGCATTGATAGAAGGCACAGGAGAGCGTGCTGGAAAGACCATTGTTAATGCAAAAGTTCCGTTGTCTGAGATGTTTGGTTATGTCACAGACTTGCGAACTTTGACTTCAGGCCGAGCGACATCATCGATGTCATTCAGCCACTATGCTAGTGCTCCGAATCATGTCCAAGAAAAAGTGATCGCTGAAGCTCAGGGCTAAAGCAAAAATTGAATCAGATGACTCAGAAAATCAGAATCAAACTCAAGTCCTACGATCACAACCTGGTCGATAAGTCGGCAGAGAAGATTGTTAAGACGGTTAAGACGACCGGTGCAGTAATCAGTGGGCCAGTGCCACTTCCAACTCACCAGCGTATTTACACAGTTTTGCGTTCACCTCACGTGAACAAAACCTCACGTGAACAATTCGAATTAAACGCTTACAAGCGATTGATTGATATATATAGTTCGTCCTCGAAGACCGTCGACGCCCTGATGAGACTGGAATTACCCAGTGGAGTCGAGGTTGAGATCAAGGTCTGACAGAACACCCATTTATTGTAATTAATACACTAAAACCATGCCCGGACTAATAGGGAAGAAGTTAGGTATGACCAGCATCTACAGTGCCTCTGGAAAGAACATTCCATGTACAATTCTAGAAGTTGGTCCTTGCGTAGTAACGCAAGTTCGTACCCTCGAGAAGGATGGCTACTCAGCCATTCAACTCGGATACGGTGAACGCTCAGAAAAGCGCACATCGAAGGCAATGCAAGGCCATTTCAAGCGCGCTGGCGTCAGCCTGATGCGCAAGCTTGTTGAATTCAAAGGATTCAAGGAGGAAGTCAAACAGGGCGATGCCCTGAAGATAGAGGACGTCTTCAACGAAGGCGAGTATGTCTCTGTCGCAGGCAAGTCAAAAGGAAAAGGTTTCCAGGGTGTTGTTAAGCGTCACGGCTTCGCCGGTGTCGGTCAGGCAACACACGGACAGCACAACCGGCTGCGTGCACCGGGTTCTATCGGTGCTGCATCGACACCTTCACGTGTCTTCAAGGGCATGCGAATGGCTGGTCAAATGGGCAATAGCCGAGTTACAATGGAGAATCTTGAAATTGTCAAAATTTTGGCAGAGGAAGGAGTCATGATTGTAAAGGGAGCTGTTCCTGGACACAAAGGTTCAACAGTTGAAATCCGCAAACCTGAAGCGTGATGAAAGTAGACGTTTACAATTCGAAAGGTTCAAAAACCGACAAGTCGGTTACATTGAACAAAGAGGTGTTCGGCATTGAGCCGAATGACCACGCGATCTACCTTGATGTGAAGCGCTACCGCGCTGCTCAGCGACAGGGAACGCACGATACATTGCACCGCGGACTCGTATCGGGTTCAACGCGCAAGATTAAGAAGCAAAAAGGAACGGGTACTGCACGTGCAGGATCCATTAAAAATCCATTGTTTCGAGGTGGTGGAACCACATTTGGTCCGGAACCACGGGACTACACGCAGAAGCTGAACCATAAGGTGAAGCAACTTGCTCGTCGCAGCGCTCTGAGCTACAAAGCGAAGGAGAAGGCGATCATGGTTCTTGACGGCGTCAAGATGGATGCACCAAAGACAAAAGATTTTCAAGGCATGATGAGCGGTTTGAAGCTCGCTGACTCGAAGACTTTGATGGTGTTGTCTGCTCCAAACGAAGCCGTCTACATGAGCAGCCGCAACCTTGCGAAGCACAGGGTAATGGTAGCCTCTGACGTTAGCACTTATGACATTATGAACTGCAACACCCTCATCTTTGTCGCCGACGCGCACAAAGTTGTAGAAGGTATGCTCAAATAAAATCGGTCATGCAGCAGATTTTAATAAAACCACTCATCACCGAGAAGATGACCGCTGATACAGAAAAGAACAACTCCTTTGGATTTGTTGTTGCTGACGGCGCGAACAAGGTGGAGATAAAGAAGGCGATTGAAAAGGAGTACGGTGTTTCCGTGACTTCTGTTCGAACACTGCGCGTTGACGGCAAAAGCCGACAGCGTTTCACCAAAACTGGTATCGTAAAAGGGCGAACAGTAGGATACAAGAAGGCCATCGTAAGCTTGGCCGAAGGAGAAATGATTGACTTCTACGAGAACATCTGATCACATGGCACTTCGTAAATTCAACCCCATAACACCTGGCACCCGCCACAAGGTCTTGTCTAAATTTGAAGACATCACCGCGGATAAGCCACACAAGCCATTGTTGCGTTCCCTGAAGAAATCAGGTGGTCGTAATGCGGACGGAAAAATGACCATGCGCTACCGAGGTGGCGGTCATAAGCGTCGCTACCGTTTGATTGACTTCAAACGAAACAAGCACATGGAAGCAACTGTCTTGACAGTTGAATATGATCCAAATCGCTCAGCGCGAATCTGTCTTGTTGAATACAAGGATGGAGAGAAGCGTTACATCATTGCACCAGAAGGCTTAAAGCCGGGCATGACGATCAACAGCGGCAAGGACGTTGCACCAGAAGTTGGAAACGCGATGTACCTGTCTGACATTCCACTCGGAACGGTCATTCACAACATCGAACTGTATCCAGGTAAGGGAGCATCTATGGCTCGCAGCGCAGGTTCTTACGCACAACTCAATGCTCGTGATGGTAAATATGCCATTGTCAAGTTGCCTAGTGGCGAGACCCGCATGATCCTTGTGACATGCATGGCGGTCATTGGAAGCGTTAGCAATTCAGAACACAACTTGCAAGTCTCCGGAAAGGCAGGTCGTTCTCGCTGGTTAGGTCGCCGTCCACGTGTACGTGGTGTGGTGATGAACCCGGTCGATCACCCTATGGGTGGTGGTGAGGGTAAGTCCTCTGGAGGGCATCCTCGTTCTCGAACGGGCGTTCCTGCAAAGGGATACAAGACGCGAAATTCGCGCAAGAATAGTTCCAAGTATATCATTGAACGTCGGAAGAAGTAATAGTCATGTCTCGTTCACTTAAGAAACCCCCATTTGTACACTACAAACTCAATCAACGAGTTGACGCTGTACATGCATCCGGCAAAAAGTCGGTGATCAAGACCTGGTCTCGAACCAGCACCATTACCCCTGACTTTGTTGGTTTAACCATTGCCGTCCATAACGGACGTCAGTTCATTCCTGTGTTTATCACAGAGAATATGGTTGGCCACAAACTTGGAGAATTTTCACCCACCCGAACGTTCCGTGGACACGCGGACAAGAAGGATAAGAAGCGCTAATCGTCATGGGAAAACGAAAAAGACTTGCCGCCGAACAGCGGAAAGAGGAAATGAAGAGCACGGCAATCGCCAAGCTCAACAATTGCCCAACATCGCCACGTAAGATGCGATTGGTAGCAGACAGCGTCCGAGGAAAGGATGTTTTTCAAGCTTTGAATATCTTGAAATTCAGCCCCCAGGAAGCTTCTAACCGATTGGAGAAGCTTTTGCTCTCAGCGATTGCGAATTGGGAAGCAAAGAACGAAGGCGCTCGACCAGAAGAGTCGGATCTAATCATCCGTGAAGTCAAGGTTGACAGCGCTCGCATGTTGAAGCGATTGCAAACAGCACCTCAAGGTCGCGCGCACCGCATCCGCAAGCGCAGCAACCACGTAACCATCATTGTAGACTCCGTCAAAAACTGATTCATGGGACAGAAAACAAATCCGATTGGCAATCGCCTGGGTTTCATCCGAGGATGGGATTCGAACTGGTACGGAGGCAACGACTACAAGGACAAGCTTGTAGAAGACGAAAGAATCCGTGAATACTTGTTGGCTCGTTTGCGCAAAGCAAGTGTTTCCAACATCATCATTGAGCGCACGCTCAAGTTGGTGACAGTGACTGTCAAGTCTGCACGCCCTGGTGTCATCATAGGCAAGGGTGGTCAAGAGGTTGACAAGCTGCGCGAGGAGCTGAAGAAGTTGACGGGCAAAGAAGTGCAAATCAACATCTTTGAAATCAAGCGTCCTGAGTTGGATGCGAAATTGGTAGCAGAGAGCGTTGCACGTCAAATTGAAGCGAGGATTTCTCACAGGCGGGCGATTAAAATGGCGATTGCAGGCACAATGCGTTTAGGCGCAGAGGGCATCAAAATCAACATTGCGGGTCGTGTGAACGGTGCTGAGATTGCACGTTCAGAATCCTACAAAGAAGGACGCATTCCTTTGCATACCTTCCGTGCGGACATCGACTACGCGTTGATGGAAGCGCACACTACCTACGGACGAATTGGCATCAAGTGCTGGATTTGCCGTGGAGAGATTTATGGCAAGAAAGACTTGTCACCGATTCCACCTCAGAAGCAATCGAAGGATCGTCGCCCAAGTAACGCTAGCCGTCAAGGCGGTGGCGGACGTCGTCGAACTCGTAACTGATAGAAGATTTAGGTCATGCTACAGCCGAAAAGAACCAAGTTTAGGAAAATGCAAAAGGGGCGGATACGCGGATTAGCGTATCGCGGAAGTACCCTAGCATATGGATCGTTTGGAATCAAAACGTTGGAGGAAGGTTTTATCACTTCCCGACAGATTGAAGCCGCGCGTATTGCGATCAACCGATATATGAAACGTGAAGGACAAGTTTGGATACGAATTTTTCCAGACAAGCCAATTACCTCGAAGCCTGCGGAAGTACGTATGGGTAAGGGTAAAGGAGCTCCCAGTCATTGGGTGGCACCGGTCCGTCCAGGACGTTTGATGTTTGAGGTGGATGGAGTTTCTCCAGAAACCGCTCAAGAAGCTTTGCGACTCGGAGCACAAAAGCTGCCCGTGAAATGCAAATTTGTTGTACGACCTGATTATGCACAGTGATGATTGAGATGACAGAAATCCGACAGCTGTCCGACTCCGATTTGATGGAGCGGATTGACGTAGAGCGTGAGTCGCTTGCGAAGCTGCGCTTCAACCACACCGTTGCGGGGTTGGAGTCTACAACTGCCTTGAAGAATAAAAAGCGTGATGTAGCGCGCTTGCTTACTGAATTGAACGCACGCACCAAGAACTCATGAGTACTGAAACTATTACCACGGATCGCAATATGCGAAAAGAGCGTATCGGCGTAGTGACGTCGAATTCCATGACCAAGAGCATCGTTGTTGCTGTTGAGCGAAAGGAAAAGCACGTGAAATACGGGAAGTTCGTCAAAAAGACTAGCAAGTTCATGGCTCACGATGAGGCAGACACCTGCAACGTTGGCGATACAGTACGCATCATGGAAACGCGACCATTGAGCAAAAGCAAATGCTGGCGCTTGGTAGAAGTTGTGGAGCGCGCGAAGTGATCCCTTGGATTGAATAAAGAGAAAGAAATCAAAAGATGATACAGCAAGAATCCCGCATGAAAGTGGCTGACAACAGCGGCGCAAAGGAAGTCCTTTGCATCCGTGTGTTGGGCGGTACACGCCGGCGATATGCAAGCATCGGCGACACCGTCGTGGTGAGCGTGAAGCATGCAGCACCAAACGGGGGCATCAAGAAAGGTGCCGTATCCAAAGGTGTGGTAGTGCGCACCAAAAAGGCCGTTCGTCGTCCCGATGGTTCTTACATCCGATTCGATGACAACGCAATTGTGTTGTTGAATGCGAATGGCGAGATGCGAGGAACACGGATCTTTGGCCCTGTGGCCCGTGAACTCCGTGAAAAGGACTTCATGAAAATTGTTTCATTGGCCCCTGAGGTGCTTTAATCTGAACGAATATGTTTAAGCGATTAAAAGTCAAAAAAGGTGACACCGTGAAAGTTCTTGCTGGCGGAAGCAAAGGCAAGCAAGGCACGGTGATCATGGTGGATCGGAAATCCGACCGCGTCAAAATTGAGGGTGTGAACATGGTTAAAAAGCATGTGAAGCCTGGTCCTGCGAACCCGCAGGGCGGCATCGAGTCAGTTGAAGCTGCGATTCACGTTTCGAACGTGATGGTGGTTGATGCGGCAGGAAATGCCACACGAGTTGGTCGTCGCCGAGGCGATGACGGAAAGCTCGTACGCTATTCTAAAAAAACCAATGAGGAGCTGAAGTAATGAGCTACATTCCACGACTCCAGACTCAGTACGCTGAGGAAATTGTACCGAACCTCAAGGAGCGTTTTGAGTACAAGAGTGTGATGCAAGTACCAAGCATCACAAAGATTTGTTTGAACCAAGGATTGGGGAAAGCAATTGCTGACAAGAAAGTAGTAGAATATGCTACCGATGAAATGTCACGCATTGTTGGCCAGAAAGCCGTGCGAACGATTTCAACCAAAGACGTTTCGAACTTTAAGTTACGTAAGGGTATGCCGATTGGCTGTCGTGTCACATTGCGACGCGATCGCATGTTTGATTTCCTCGATCGTTTGATTGCGGTATCACTGCCTCGTACACGTGATTTCCAAGGAGTAAATGCCAAAGGCTTTGACGGTCGGGGCAACTTCACCTTTGGAATCAAAGAGCAAGTGATTTTCCCTGAGATCAACTTGGATGAAGTGAAGCACTTCAACGGCATGGACATTACAATTGTTACATCGGCGAACACCGACGAGGAAGCGAAAGCACTCCTTGAGAGTTTCGGATTCCCTTTCAAAAAGAACTAAGATGGCTAAGGAATCAATGAAAGCGCGTGAGCGCAAGCGAGCACGGATGGTTGCTCGATACGCTGAAAAGCGAGCAGCATTGAAGGCTGCTGGTGATTGGGAAGGATTGCAAAAGCTTCCCCCAAACAGTGCGGCGGTGCGCATGCACAACCGTTGCCAAATCACGGGTCGTCCCCGCGGTTACATGCGACAGTTTGGGATTTCACGTGTCTTATTCCGAAAGATGGCGCTCTCAGGAAAAATTCCTGGAGTCAAAAAAGCCAGCTGGTAACCTACGATATTGAAGCATCATGAATACTGATCCAATAGCAGATTACTTGACCCGCATTCGCAATGCGCAAATGGCAGGGCACAAGGTTGTAGAGGTACCGGCCTCGAACATGAAAAAAGAAATGACCCGTATCCTCTTTGATAAGGGATACATCTTGAACTTCAAGTTCGATGATGAAGGGTATCAAGGCAACATCAAAATTGCTTTGCGTTACGATAGCAAGTCGAAACGACCGGCGATCTCAGAATTGAAGCGTGTGTCGACGCCTGGTTTGCGACGATACGCGAGTTCAGGCGAGTTGCCACGCGTTTTGAATGGTTTGGGCATTTGCATCGTTTCCACGTCAAAAGGTCTTATGACTGACAAGGAAGCGCGTCGAATGAACATCGGAGGTGAAGTGATTTGCACGGTTTATTGATTTAGAAAACGGAACATCATTATGTCACGTATAGGAAAAGCACCCATAAATGTACCGGAAGGCGTCTCTTTGACCCTCGAAGGACAGTTGGTCAAGGTGAAGGGCCCCAAAGGGGAACTGGAGCAGGCCATTGACTCTGAGATCGGGATGATTCTTGAGGAGAATGTGTTGACGTTCACGCGTCCAACAGACCACAAGGATCACCGATCAAAGCATGGCTTGTACCGCTCATTGGTCAACAACATGATTGTTGGTGTGACCGAAGGTTACAGCATCAAGCTTGAGCTGGTAGGAGTTGGTTTCCGGGCCTCATCGCAAGGACAAGATTTGACTTTGTCTTTGGGCTTCAGCCACCAGATTGTTATGCGTCTCCCTGCTGAGATCAAGTTAGAAGCTGAAACAAAAAAGGGTGCCAACCCATATGTTTTGTTGCAGTCACATGACAAGCAACTCATTGGAACGGTAGGAGCTAAAATCCGTTCACTCCGCAAGCCAGAGCCATACAAAGGCAAAGGTGTGCGTTACTCGGGAGAACAAATTCGTCGTAAAGCCGGTAAGACCGCAGCTAAATAATCGATTCAAATGGGAACGAAGAAAACATTCGCTCGCAATCGCGTCAAGCGCCGTGTACGTGGAAAAATCCAAGGCACATCAGCGCGTCCACGATTGTCAGTATTTCGAAGCAACAAGCAGATTTACGTTCAAATCATTGATGACCGTGAAGGTCGTACACTCGCCGCAGCAGGCTCACTTGGAGGTGATGCTGCCAGTGTCGCAAAGATTGAACAAGCTGCTGCTGTCGGAAAGATGATAGCCGAAAAGGCAAAAGCTGCGGGAATTGAACAGGTTGTGTTCGATCGAAACGGTTACTTGTATCATGGCCGGGTGAAGACCTTGGCAGAAGCTGCTCGTGAAGGCGGGCTTAAATTCTAAGGAAAGATGGAACAACGTCAACAACGAAAAGGACGCGACCAGCAACAGCAGTCTCGTACAGGTGATCCCGATTTGAAGGAACGCTTGGTTGGAATCAACCGTGTTGCTAAAACCACCAAAGGTGGACGTACTTTCAGCTTCAGCTCCATTATGGTGGTTGGGGATGAGAAAGGACGTGTAGGACATGGTTTGGGCAAGAGCCGTGAAGTAGCAACGTCAATTCAAAAAGGAATTGAGGACGCGAAGAAAAACATGGTCGAAGTTCCTTTGGTGAAGGGTACCATCCCTCATGCTCAGGAAATGAAATTTGCAGGTGCTCATGTCATGATTCGTCCCGCATCTCCGGGTACGGGTGTCATTGCAGGTGGTGCTATGCGTGCTGTGCTTGAAAGTGCAGGCATCAAGGATGTTCTCGCGAAGTCACTGGGTTCGAGCAACCCGCACAACGTGGTGAAAGCAACCTTCAACGCATCGCAGGCTCTGCGAAGCGCCAAGGACATCGCTGATCTGCGCGGCATTTCAGTATCTAAAGTATTCAACGGTTAATTGCAGTCATCATGGGAAAAATTAAAATCACCCAGGTGCGGAGTGCAATCAACCGCCCGAAGCGTCAAAAGGCCACCATTCAGGCCCTTGGCATCAAGAAATTGCACAATCCAGTAGAGCATGAAGCCACCCCTCAAATTTTGGGAATGGTGCGCAAAATCTCTCACTTGATTAAAGTCGAAGAATTATAATTTAATAACCAGCACATACCATGAATCTTAGCAATCTAAAGCCAGCAGATGGTTCTCGGAAGCAGCGCAAGCGAGTTGGACGTGGAGAAGGATCCGGTCGCGGAGGCACTTCAACACGTGGACACAATGGCGCGAAGTCTCGTTCAGGTTACAGCCGAAAAATCGGTTTTGAAGGTGGTCAACAACCGCTTCAACGACGTGTGCCGAAGTTCGGTTTCACAAGTCCGAATCGCATTGAGTACAAAGGCATCAATTTGGACACGCTTCAAGAGTTGATTGATCGCAAAAAACTCAAAGCAGTCACAGTGGTAGATTTGATGGAGAACGGTCTCGCCGGTAAGCGTGATCTCGTCAAAATCCTCGGACGTGGAGAGTTGAAATCAGGTGTTTCCATTCAAGCGCACAAATTCTCAGCAACAGCGAAAGCAGCGATTGAGGCCGCAGGCGGGGAAGCTTCAGAAGCATAATCTTTTTCAGATGAAGAATTTCTTTACTCAAATTGCGAACATCTGGAAGCACGAAGAATTGCGCCAGAAGTTGGGCATCACATTGGGCTTGATCCTTGTTTATCGCATCGGTTCATTCATTGTGATTCCTGGTGTAAATAGTGATGTGTTGGCAGCACAATTGGCGTCATCCGGTTCAGGAGGTTTGGGTGATTTGCTTTCTCTCTTTACAGGAGGAGCGTTCACACGAGCGTCTATTTTTGCTCTCGGAATCATGCCTTACATCTCAGCATCGATCATCGTTCAGCTACTGGGCATTGCTGTTCCAGCTGTTCAGAAGATGCAGGCAGAGGGTGAGAGCGGAAGGAAGAAAATCAACCAGTATACACGATTTCTAACCATCGCGATCACGTTGGTTCAGGCTCCAGGCTACTTGGCAACATCAGTTGTCGGTGTACCAGGAGCTGTGGCGAATCCCACAACGTTTTGGTGGTTTAGCGCAGTTTTGATTTTGGTTTGCTCCACACTTGTTATCATGTGGTTGGGCGAGCGGATCACGGACAAAGGCGTCGGAAACGGCATCTCTTTGTTGATCATGATCGGAATCATTGCAACATTCCCTCAAGCGTTGATTCAAGAATTTATTCACCCGGATACGACGTTGTTCTTCTTCCTGGTGGAGGTCGCTTTCTTACTCATCGTCATTGGTGCTAGTGTAGCCTTGGTTCAAGCGCTGCGAAAGGTGCCGGTTCAGATGGCTAAGATGCAAGCAGGCGGAACGCACATGCCGCAGGGCGAAGGTGCACGAAGCTACATCCCATTGAAGGTGAACTCTGCAGGTGTAATGCCAATCATTTTCGCTCAAGCAATCATGTTTGTGCCATTGTATTTGACGCAAAGCGAGACGTTCCAAGAGAATGAAGCATTGCAGAGCTTGTCTGATTTCAACGGCTTAGCCTACAACGCAATCTTTTTCATAATGATTGTGGTGTTCACTTACTTCTACACGGCGATCACAGTCAATCCCAACCAGATGGCGGATGATTTGAAGCGTCAAAATAGTTTTGTCCCCGGTGTCAAGCCAGGAAAACCCACTGCGGATTTCTTGGAGCGTATTCTATCGAATATCACCCTTCCGGGTTCATTGTTTTTGGCTTTGATTGCAATCCTTCCAGCGATTGTGTTCAGCCTAGGATTAACAAAAGCGCAAGGCTTCTCCATTTTCTTCGGCGGTACGTCGTTGTTGATCATGGTAGGCGTCATTCTAGATACCCTTCAGCAAATCGAGAGCTACTTGCTTTCACGTCACTACGACGGTTTGATGAAGTCTGGAAAGTTGCGTGGTCGCCCGCAGTCACCTGTGGGAGGCATTACAGGATAATTCGAAATGAGTTTCGGCCGACGCGTGCACATTAAAACGGACGAAGAGGTTGAGCTCCTTCGAGAGAGTTCTTTGCTTGTTGGGAAAACGTTAGCTGCTGTGGCAGATCGGATAAAACCGGGAGTCACAACACTGGAGCTTGATGCTGTGGCCGAGGAGTTTATCCGAGATCATGGCGGAGAGCCAGGCTTCAAGGGATACGGAGGTTTTCCGAATTCCTTGTGCACTTCTGTCAATGAGGCGGTAGTGCATGGCATTCCAAATGACAAACCGTTGGTCGATGGCGACATTGTATCAGTGGATTGTGGAGTGTTAAAGAATGAGTTTTATGGAGATAGTGCGTACACCTTTGCGGTGGGTGAAATAGCTCCAGAAGTTCAGCAGTTATTGGAAGTCACCAAAGAATGCCTTCAAAAGGCCATTGAGCAGGCGATTGTTGGAAAGAGAATCGGAGATATCGGTTTTGCTTGTCAGCATCACGCAGAGCAACATGGTTATGGAGTCGTTCGGGAGTTGGTGGGTCATGGATTGGGTCGTTCGTTGCATGAAGCTCCGGAAGTCCCCAATTATGGACGGAGGGGCAATGGCCCTCGTCTAATGGATGGAATGGTTTTGGCCATCGAACCCATGATCAATTTAGGTCGAAAAGAAGTGTTCCATGAGGAAGACGGCTGGACGATTGTGACAGCCGACCGCAAGGTTTCAGCGCACTTCGAACACGACATTGTCGTGCGCAAAGACCAAGCAGACGTTCTCTCAAGTTTTGACGAAATAGAAAAAGTATTACAACAACAAAAACGAAAGGTCTAAACGATTTAATCATATGGCGAAACAAGCGTCCATAACGCAAGACGGGACCATCCTCGAGGCATTGTCAAATGCAATGTTCAGGGTGGAATTGGAAAACGGGCACAAGATCACGGCCCACATCTCAGGAAAGATGAGGATGTACTACATCAAAATCTTACCTGGAGATCGCGTCCGTGTCGATATGTCTCCCTATGATTTAACCAAAGGACGAATTTCGTTCCGATACAAGAAATAATTGCACTATGAAAGTTCGTGCTTCACTCAAAAAACGTACCACCGACTGCAAGATTGTACGTCGCAAAGGCCGTTTGTATGTCATCAACAAGAAGAATCCTAAAATGAAGCAACGTCAGGGTTAATCCTGATTTTGCCAAACCCATCGCCCATGGCACGTATAGCAGGTATAGATATCCCCCGCAACAAGCGCGGAGTTATTGCACTCACATACATCTACGGTATCGGTCGCAGTCGTGCGTCTGAGTTACTCGCAGAGTGCGGAGTGTCTGAAGACAAGAAAGTCCAAGACTGGACCGACGATGAAGTCGGTGCAGTTCGTAATGCCATCTCAACCGGTTTTAAGGTTGAAGGTGAGCTGCGTTCTGAAGTGCAATCGCACATCAAGCGTCTGATGGACATCGGAAGTTACCGTGGCATTCGCCACAGAAATGGTTTGCCACTCCGTGGACAACGAACCAAGAACAACTCACGCACCCGTAAAGGAAAGCGTAAGACGGTAGCGAATAAGAAGAAGTAATCACAGCATTTAATCATTGAGTTCCGCAAGGAACTGATCACCTAAATATTAAGACGATGGCGAAAAACGTCAAGAAAAAGAAGAAAGTGGTAGTCGAGGCTACAGGCCAAGTGCATATCCACTCATCCTTCAACAACATCATCATTTCGTTGACCAACAACAACGGGCAAGTGATCTCTTGGTCCAGTGCCGGAAAGATGGGTTTCCGGGGCTCTAAGAAGAACACTCCCTATGCTGCTCAAGTAGCAGCAGAAGATTGCGGCCGAGAGGCACACGATCTAGGTCTTCGCAAGATTCGTGCTTTTGTAAAAGGTCCCGGAGCGGGCCGCGAAAGCGCAATGCGTGCGTTGCACAATATGGGAATTGAGGTCATCGAGATCATCGATGTCACACCGTTCCCGCACAATGGATGCCGCCCACCAAAGCGTCGTCGCGTATAATCTCATCGTCGAACCAGAATAGAATATAACGATATGGCACGTTTTCGCGGACCCAAATCAAAAATCAGTCGCCGATTTAAAGAGGCGATTTTCGGACCTGACAAGGCACTAGAACGCCGTCCTTACGGACCAGGGCAACACGGCAATACCCGCCGCCGAAAGAAAGAATCAGAGTACTCTGTGCAGTTGGCTGAAAAGCAAAAGGCAAAGTACACTTACGGCATCTTGGAGAAGCAATTCTCCAACATGTTCAAGCAAGCCAATGCGCGTCAGGGCATTACTGGTGAAATTTTGCTTCAATTCTGCGAGAGCAGATTGGACAATGTTGTTTTCCGTCTCGGATTGGCGAATTCTCGCCGAGGTGCACGCCAGTTGGTGTCACACCGACACATCATGGTCAACGGCCACCTAGTAAATATCCCTTCATACCGAATGCGTCCTGGTGATGTTGTTTCTGTGCGAGAGAAGAGCAAGTCACTTGCAGTGATCACTAGCTCGTTGAGCGCAGCACCGAAGCGTTTGGAGTGGTTGGATTGGAACGTTCAGCATATGTCTGGAACATTCCTCAGCGTTCCATTGCGCGATCAGATCCCTGAGAACATCAAGGAGTCGCTCATCGTCGAATTGTACTCGAAGTAAACCAAATCCTTTCAGCAAATGGCTATTCTCGATTTTCAGAAACCAGACAAGGTCATCATGTTGGACTCTTCCGAGTTCAATGGCCGATTTGAATTCCGCCCGCTCGAACCCGGATTTGGAATCACCGTAGGAAATGCTTTGCGACGCATCATGCTCTCTTCACTCGAGGGCTATGCCATCACAAGCGTAAAAATTGACGGTGTAGAGCACGAATACTCAACCATTAAAGGTGTTCAAGAAGACGTTACAGAAATGATTTTGAACCTCAAGCAGGTTCGTTTCAAACGTCAAATTGAAGGCTCAGAGGGGGAAACAGTGACCGTAAAAGTTGCCAGCAATAAGCTCTTTACTGCAGGCGATATTGGTCAATTTACCAGTGCTTTCCAAGTGATGAATCCCGATCAGGTGATTTGCAACATGGATGAGAAGGTAAACTTGAACATGGAGATTGTAATCAGCAAAGGACGTGGCTACGTTCAGGCTGAAGACAACAAGCGCGAAGGCGCAGCGATCGGCACGATTTCCATGGATGCGATCTTTACTCCCATCCGCAACGTCCAGTACGACGTGGAGAACTTCCGAGTAGAGCAACGAACCGACTATGAGAAACTCAATCTTCAAATCGAGTGTGATGGCAGCATCACCCCGAAGGATGCTTTGCAAGAAGCAGCAAAGATTTTGATTCAACATTTCATGCTCTTCAGCGACGAGCGCATTTCTCTTGAATTGGAGGAACGTGTTGAAGTGGAAGAGTTTGACGAAACCAGCTTGCACATGCGCCAGTTGCTCAAGACTAAATTGAGTGACATGGATTTGAGTGTTCGCGCCTTGAATTGCTTGAAGGCTGCAGACATCGAAACATTGGGTGAACTGGTAAGCTATAACAAGAACGACCTATTGAAATTCCGTAACTTCGGTAAGAAGTCATTGACGGAATTGGAAGATTTGGTTGAGGGTAAGAATCTCACATTCGGAATGGATGTGAGCAAGTACAAACTCGACAAAGAGTGAAGTCATGCGGCACAATAAGAATTTTAACCACCTCGGTCGCAAGACCGCACACCGCAAAGCCATGCTTTCGAACATGGCGTGCTCATTGATTGAGCATAAGCGAATCAATACAACAGTTGCCAAGGCGAAAGCTTTGCGTCAATTTTTCGAGCCGCTTGTGACTCGCTCAAAGGACGATACGACGCACAGTCGCCGTGTAGCTTTTCGTGCACTTGGCAACAAGTATGCTGTCACAGAGCTTTTCCGTGAAGTAGGGCCGAAAGTTTCAACGCGTGACGGAGGATACACTCGAATCATTCGCACTGGGAATCGTCTCGGTGACAATGCTGAAATGTGTCTGATGGAGCTTGTTGACTTCAATGAGATCTACGGAACAGAAGCAAAGAAGAAGCGATCACGGCGTTCACGTCGTGGTGGAGCGACCACTGCTGCCGCTGCTGAAACAACGACTGCAGAAGCGGTTGTTGAAGAAGCACCAGTTGCGGAAGCACCAGTTGCGGAAGCTGCTGTGGAGGAAGCTCCAGTAGCAGAGGATGCGCCTGCAGCGGACGAAGCTCCTGCAGCAGACGAAGCTCCAGCAGCAGACGAAGCTGAAGAAAAGAAAGACTGATTCATCGTTTGGACGATGTTGAAACGGGAGGCGAGAGCCTCCCGTTTTTTGTTGACTGATTTTTGAAAACTGCATTGAAATTGGTGCATGTGCTCCGAGGTGATGCTCATGGCTCATATTATCTTTGTACCATGGCAAAATCTCGCGAGACAAAAAATCCAGCAGTTCTCATCTTGGCTGACGGAACACGTTTTGAAGGGCATGCAGCAGGTGCAGTTGGCATCACCACGGGTGAAATTGCTTTCAATACAGGCATGTATGGTTATCAAGAGATTTTCACGGATCCGAGTTATCACCGGCAAATCTTAGTGATGGCTACTTCGCACATCGGGAATTATGGTGTGCATGAGGAGGAAGTTGAATCTAGCCGGGTGCAAATAGCTGGTTTGGTGACGAAGAATTTTTCGTCAATTGCAAGCCGCGTTGGAGGCAACGGTACCCTTCAAGATTACATGGAGAGAGACAAAGTTGTTGGTATTTGCGATTTGGATACGAGAGCCTTGGTGCGTCACATTCGGCAATCGGGTGCTATGAATGCAATCATTTGCAGCGATGGGACCAGTGAAGCCACTTTGGTAGAGATGTTGAATGCTGTGCCCTCGATGGCTGGCATGGAGCTAAGCAGTGAAGTCACGTGCTCAGAGGCTTACGACGCGCCTGCAACGGTTGATTCAAAATGCAAAGTGGCCTTGCTCGATTTGGGAGTGAAGACAAACATCATACGTTGCCTCACCGATCGTGGTTGCGACGTTCGTGTGTTTCCAATGGCAACAACAGCGGATGAAATGCTTGCTTGGTCTCCAGATGGTATTATGCTGTCAAATGGTCCGGGTGATCCCGGAGCCATGCTTGAGACGATCGAGACAGTGAAGGAACTCGTAAATGGCGGAAAGCCGATTTTTGGCATTTGTCTTGGGCATCAAGTTTTGGCGTTGAGTCAGGGCTTGAAGACCATTAAAATGTTTAACGGACACCGTGGAGTGAATCATCCCATCAAGAATCTGATTACGGGCAAGGCTGAGATTACCTCGCAGAACCACGGATTTGTTGTTGATCGGGATTCGGTAGAAGCAAATCAAGCGGTGGAGGTAACGCATACGCACTTGAATGATGATACTGTTGCAGGAATTGCAATTACAGGACAGCCAGTATTTTCAGTGCAGTACCATCCTGAAGCTTCTGCAGGGCCGCACGATAGCCGTTATCTTTTCGATCAATTCGTTGAGAATATGACACGTGTGGAGGTCCTCGCTTGATTGCGTACCTTCGCGTCGCGTTTAAGCAATCGCCTGGAAATGTCCCAGGCTGTGCGCCTTGCACAACACCAACTTTTTACAGATTACAATGAGCTACATTGATCACGTTCAGGCCCGTCAAATTCTTGATTCTCGCGGCAACCCTACCATCGAAGTAGATGTTATAACTGGCGATGGCTCCATGGGCCGAGCTGCAGTTCCGTCAGGCGCTTCAACTGGAATACATGAGGCTGTTGAGTTGCGTGATGGTGAGAAAGAGTGGATGGGCAAAGGCGTTTCACAGGCTATAAAGCACGTGAATGAGGTGTTGGGCGATGAACTCAACGGATTCGATGTGTTTGACCAGCGTGCGATAGATCAAATCATGATTGATTTGGATGGCACGGCCAACAAGGGCAAAATTGGAGCCAACGCTATTTTGGGTGTATCCCTTGCTGTGGCTCATGCTGCAGCAGATTGCTCAGGTCAGCCATTGTACCGATACGTGGGTGGTGTCAACGCTCATACGTTGCCCGTGCCTATGATGAACATCTTGAACGGTGGATCACATGCGGACAATAAAATTGACATTCAGGAATTCATGGTTATGCCTGTCGGTGCGGAGACTTTCTCAGATGGACTGCGCATGGGAACAGAGGTTTTCCATTCCTTGAAGAAGGTCTTGCAGAAACGCGGACACTCAACGAACGTAGGCGATGAGGGTGGATTTGCGCCGAACTTAGGTTCCAATCAGGAAGCCATTGAGGTTGTGATTGAGGCTGTTGAAAAGGCAGGCTACCGTCCGGGTGAAGATTTGTTGATTGCATTGGACGCAGCTGCGTCTGAGTTCTATCACGCTGAAAGCAACCGTTACATTTTCGAATCAACTGGCGATAAAATGACGGGTTCCGAACTCGTAGATTTTTGGAAAGGTTGGTCAGATAAGTATCCGATCATAAGCATTGAGGATGGCTTGGCAGAAGATGACTGGGATGCTTGGAAACAATTGACGGATGCCGTTGGCGATAAAGTCCAATTGGTCGGTGATGATTTGTTCGTTACCAACACACACCGTTTGGCGCGTGGCATTGAGAACAACATTGCGAATTCGATTCTTGTCAAAGTCAATCAAATTGGAACACTCACCGAAACGATTGATGCTGTGAGCCTTGCACACCGGAGTGGTTACACCAGTGTGATGAGTCACCGAAGTGGAGAGACAGAGGACACGACGATCGCGGATTTAGCTGTGGCTTTGAATACAGGGCAAATCAAGACAGGATCGGCCAGCCGGTCAGATCGAGTTGCGAAGTACAATCAGTTGCTCCGCATTGAAGAAGAATTGGGAGAGGCTGCGATCTACCGCGGCACTGCCTTCCGAGGGTAAACCCCGATCTGGGGTTTAGTCTTTGCTGAAGTCGGCCGCATCGATTTGACCGGGGACTTGCAGCAGCAAGCCGTAGATTCTGAACTCGGTGCGCTCATTTTCTTCGTGGCAATAAAACGCACAAGGCTCTCCAGGCTCGCAATCATTGCTGATTTCTGAGATTCCTTTGCCAAGGCTGAGCAGTTGCTTGGAAGAAACTCCACGGCGCAGCAATGCTGTTTCCAATTGGATGCCTCGGTTCTTAGAGAGGCGGTTGGAAGGTTCGTCTGACTTGTCCAATTCCGAGGCATCTTCATGGGTTCTGATTTCCATGAAAATGTCAGGATTGAGCTTGAGGAAATCCGCCAATTCATCCAATTCGAGTTGCCCTTTTCGGGAGAGTTTACTGGTGCCTTCTGACCATTCGATTGCTGCCAATTGGAAAGGTGTGCCTCCCATGTATTTTGAGGCGAAGTTTGCGTCATTCAGCATCCGAACCTTGGCCATTGCAATGTCCCATTGACCCGTGGTTTCAGTTGTGGTGACGATCGTTTGTTCGAGAATGAACCCTGGAGCGCTTGCTTCGACCCGATAAGCCCTGTTCGGAGGTAAGCTCACCGAGGCGTATCCGTTGATGTCTGTGCGCAAGTCCCATGCTGAGCCGTCGCGTGTGTCAATCCATCGAAGAGATACACGTGGCAATGCCATCCCAGAGCTATAGTCTGTGACTTGAATCTCGATGGTCGTGGGAGTTTCGATTGAGCTCAGCCGGTAGACTTGATCCCACCCCGATCGATTCGAACAGACGAATGCAGATCCATCGTCATACGGAGCGTAGGAAAAGTCGTCGGCTAAGGTGTTCACTGGGAAACCCATTCGAATCGGTTTGGTCCAGGCAGATCCATCGCGCCAATGCCGTTTCGCAAGCTCTACGGTGGGGTCAATCTCCGTCCAAAACACGTCCAGTCCGCCAAGAGTTGGGTGACCGTTAGAGGCGAAGTACAGCCGGCCATTGCCGTCCAAGGCAGGGAATACATCGTCTCCTTCAGAGTTCACTTCAGGTCCCAGATTCAACGGCTCTTCCCAAAAAGTTCCGTTGCGCTCTGACACCCAAATATCCATTCCGCCTTGGGATTCAGGCGAGGGGATATCCGATGCGAAATACATTTTAGTGCCATCTGGAGACCAAGTGGGGTGCGCAAAAACATAGCCCTTTTCAACAAATGGGAAAGGTCGTGACTCACTCCACGCTCCGCTGGCTGTGCGGCTGGAAATGAGCAATTGGAATCCACCAACTTGTGGGTCACCGAACCAACCCAGGCCGTCGGGGTTTTTCTTGGAATACGCAATGGATCGACCATTGGGGGAGATGTTGACCATTCCGTCATGTTCTGGCAAATCCCATATTTCAATGTCTGCAGCCTTCATCACTTTGCGTGTGGATGACTTGAGATCCATGCTCCAGGTTTCATTGCGGTCCAGGCGGGCGTAGTGATCTGTCTCTCCCCATCTCCAGGGTTCACTCGAGAAGTAGAGTTTGTCGCCGCTGATGCGGGGCGAAGATGCGGTTTCGTGCAATGGCAAAAGCAATGCCTGAGCTTCCCAAAATCGTTGGTCTTCGATCACCTCCAGTTGCTGCTCGCAATTGTTCCAGAGTTGTTGGGTGTATGCGTTTACGTCTTTTTGTGCTGCGAGGGGTTGAAGAACATCGCTCGCCTCGAGGTACTTGGCCTCGTTCATGAGCGCAGTGGCCCAGTGCTGGCGATCTTCTCGGCTCAAATTTGCGCGCAAATCCAATTCTTCGAAACTGCGCGACGCATTGGCATAATCTCCAACGATGAGTTGACTTTGACCGAGCAGACGAAGTGCCATGGTGTCATTGGGCCATTGTGCCCAAGCTTGCTGAAAGCTCGAAATAGCTTCGGGATATTGCTTTTTTTCGTAAGCCCTGATCCCTTTCCAAAAATAGCGTGAATTGCAAGAGCTGAATGAGAACAGCGCAACGAGAGCCAACGCTCCAAGTGCGTTTAATCTGGTCAAATGAGAAAATCGAATCATGGTAAGGCTTTTTCGAAAAGGTGCGTGGTCGATGGCAACACCCAAGAAGATGATGCTTACGCAATGTTATTCGAAAAAACGAGGGTTATTACAGCACGTCTTCGCGGTCTTTCCACATTGCAATATGGGATAATGCGATTCCCGCGGCGACCGAAACATTCAGTGATCCCGTATCACCAACCATGGGCAATCGCACGCCCTCACTGCAGTTTCGGAAGACTGCATTGGAAATCCCGCGTTCTTCGTCACCGACAACAAGGCAAATGGAGCCCTCGATTTTCGACTCATGAATGGAGTCATCTGCTTTTTCGCTCAAGGCGACCGGTTGGATTCCGTGTTGAGCCATCATTTTGATGGCGTTGGCCATGTCGGGAACACGGGCCACGGGCAGTCGCATCAAAGCGCCAGAGGAAGATTTGATTGCATCTTCTTGGATGGGTGCGACGCCTGACATTGGTATCACCAGAGCGGTAGCACCAAAACACTCAGCGCTGCGGGCAATGGCTCCGATGTTGCGCACATCGGTCACTCCGTCAACAGCAACCAGCAATGGTGTCTCACCTGATTCAAATGTTCGGGCAATCAACTCTTCCAAAGGCTGGTACGTGATTGGAGAAAGGAAGGCGATGATTCCTTGATGGTTTTTCGCTGTGATCCGCAAGAGTTTCTCTTTCGGAACGCGTTGCACCGGAATGTTCAATTCCTGAAGTTTTTGCATCAGAGCTCCTGTGCGTTCTCCTTTTTCATCCCGTTGGATCATCACCCGTTGGAATTCTTTGCCCGTTTCCAATGCTTCGAGTACGGGATGCCATCCCATGACGAATGAATCACTTGGCGGTCTTTTGCGGTGTTGCACCTGCGGACGGCCAGATCGATTTGGTTCGAATGAACGTTGACGTTTGTCGGAGCCAGAGCTTCGAGAAGGTTGAGATGAAGGCAAATCGAAAGGCATGGAGGACGGGATTGATTGACGCAAAGGTACCTTGGAATTCAATCAGGCTGAATCCGACCGTTTCGCCAATTGGTCACCATGCGATCCCATGGGATACGGTATTGAATGCTTCTACCCAGTTTGTAGAAAGAAGGATCCCACGGATGTTCTTGGCGAAGGAATCGCATGTTGATAGCATTGGTGGATCCCTCTTCACCATAGAGCCACCATTCGCTGTCGTTGGTCCTGCGAATTTTATCCGGAATGCCAAATACAATGTGCACCATTCCGCGATCGGTTTTCCAGCCGGGAACGACACCTGAAAAGAAGCGGTTCGCCTCCTCTACTCGGCTGTAGTATATCTTGATAAGCTCTGCCGCTGATTCCTTGTTGTTTCCACAATTTAACCAGAATGCGTCCAAAGCTGCTTTCGGGTCAGAGGATTCTTCCATGCGTTGAAATTCCCCGCGAGAGGAAATGTAACGACTTGAAGCGATGAGTAACCGGACATCACGAACATGTGGAAAATCGAAATCAACGCCATTGATGACTTGTGTCACATCGATTTTACCCGCGCTATTGGGCATCCCAAGCACATTGATTCCTGGCTGGATGATGTAACCACTCCATCCAGAATCATCGATTTTCCAATCGGATCTAATCTTCGGTTGGAGGGTGTCGGTTTGATCGTTGCTTCGGGTAAATGGGGGAGATGGCAGGCGATGTGGAACTTCCACACTGGCGTGCTGCCACTTGGATCCGATGGGCGCTGAGAAATAAACAGTGTCTCCGCTTGTTGCATGACGACCAAAGAGCGGCCATCCATCAGAAGTGTATGGATGAGCAATCGACTCCCATGCTGGAATGAGCGCTCTCCAGGGGTAGTTGCTGTTTCGATGATGATCAATGAATGATGCTTTGACGGTGGTGGCCCCTTCTTGCCACGGAGCACCAATGTCCAAGCGGTCAACGCGCCAGGTTTTTCTTCCCGATTGCTCAATGCCTGATTCCAAGGTGTCCAGCCAAGACGTTTCAAGCCCTCCGATGTTCATGGACAAGTGCGCAAAAAAGGGCGAAGCTGGATCATCTCTCAAATAAAGACACTCCTCACGGTCCCATTCCACAAATACATCCAAAGAGTCCCTACCAGCCGGAATCAAAGAGGATTCTGCGTGCAACAAATTGGCCTCATAATCGTAGGGGCGCTGGGTCGAATTGGTAGCAGAAGTGTTCAACCTCAATTGACAGCCCATGGTGCCCATGGACATCGCTATTAAAATCAGAGTGGTGATAAATACTAAACGGGACATGCGGGCAAGATAAGTTGAAACGTAACCTTACAGTCTCAAGCTGCGTATGCGAATCGAATAAACACCTCTAACCATGACACGTATTTTACAATGGACTTTGGGGTTGTTGCTTGCAACAACATTGTTGGCTTCTTGTGCTACGAGTTATTCTGCCTGCGCGGCTTACGCAGAGGTAGAAGCTTGCGAGTGATTAAAGCCAGTCAAAGGTCACTTCCTTTTCTGTTCCTGAACTCAAGGAATGGGCGACGGGGCAAGCACGGGTTGTGCGCTCCAAGATGGTTCGTTGTTGGTCTGTTAGGCCTTCGATGCGAACCTCCAATGCTACCCTAATTTTTCCGATGCGTCTTGGGTTTGTAGCCATGGTTTTCCAGACATCGGCTTTCATCTCAACGTTTTCGTATCCCATGTCACGGGCTTTGATTCCAAGGATGGTCATCACACAACTCGCCAACGCTGAGCAAACAAGGTCAGTGGGTGAAAATGACTCTCCCTTTCCATTGTTATCGACAGGTGCATCTGTAACGACGACCTCCCCTGATCTGTGGTGTGTAATGGAAGTGCGCAAATCTCCTTGGTAAAGCAGGCTGTAATCGGCGGAATTGTTCATGGCATTAATCGTGTTGAGCGTCTTATGAAATTACCAACAGTTGCAAAGGTGCGAAGGACCTGGCAACTTACGTGTTAAATTTGACACGATGTTAAGTGTTCATCCTTCATGCGTTTTGCGTTCAGCTGTTCAGCGAGCTTTTCTGTTCACCTTGTTGGGGGTGATTGGCTTGTGCCCGGAAATGGAGGCGCAAAAGTTGTCTGGGGAAGAAGCGGTTTATGCGGATGGAGAAGCGAAGATTCCGTTGACCGATGAATTGCAATTTGGGGTGATGATGCACACCCAAGGAGGAGGCGTTACGATTCGCAAAGGCAATTACAAAGGAGCATCTCGAATTGGATGGTTTGGTGCGGATTTGATCCTTCTCAAGCATCCGAAAGAAATCAAGATTTCAAATCCGATTTACGAGAATGGAAGGTCCTATGTTTATGGCAAACAGAATGCTTTTCAAATGTTGCGTCTTTGGCGAGGTCACCAAAAGCTTCGCTCCGAAAAACTTCGAAAAGATGCGGTGCGATTGAGCACACATTGGCGCTATGGTTTCACGCTGGGCGTTCTGAAACCCGTGTATTTGGAAATAGGATATCCGGATATTCCTTACGACTACATCGCGACGGAAGTTTATGATGCCAATGCGCACTTCTCCGACAACATATATGGGCAAGCGAGTTGGAGCAATGGACTGGACCAATTGGATTTGGTTCCAGGCCTTCACATGAGTTATGGCTTGGATTTCGAGTATGGAAACGAGCGTTTTGAGCAACGAACGCTTTCTGCGGGAATTGCGTGCGATGCTTTCTTGAGCCCACCCGAAATCTTTGCGGCAGGTTTTGAACAGAATCGTCGGCTTTTTGTCACTTTGTTTGCGACCTTTGAACTAGGAAGAAACTGGACGCGATAATTGAAGAATACATGACCACGCCGACGACACCATCCAACGATCCGAATTCCAACGGTTTTCGCACGCCGAAGCCCAAGTGGTTGCGCGTCAAATTGCCGACGGGCAAGGAGTACAAGGAGGTGCGTGAAATTGTGTCAGAGCACAAGCTGCACACCATCTGTGAGAGCGGGCACTGCCCAAACATGGGAGAGTGCTGGGGAGCGGGCACAGCTACCTTTATGATCTTGGGTAATATTTGCACACGCAGTTGTGGTTTTTGCAACGTTGCCACAGGGAAGCCACTGGAAGTTGATGTTTTCGAGCCTGGTCGGGTAGCGAAATCAGTAAAATTGATGGGGGTTAAGCATGCGGTAATTACTTCAGTTGATCGGGACGACCTCCCTGACGGCGGAAGTGAAATATGGGCGCAGACCGTTCGTGCAATTCGCAAGCAGAGCCCGGGAACAACACTTGAAACATTGATTCCGGATTTTGCGGGAAAATGGGAGAATCTAATGCCCATCATCCAAGTGGCGCCGGAAATTGTTTCGCACAATTTGGAGACAGTGCGCCGCATGACCAAAGAAGTGCGCATTCAGGCCAAATACGACCGCAGCCTTGAAGTGTTGCGCAGGCTCAGAAAAGCAGGTATAAAAACAAAATCGGGCATCATGATGGGGCTCGGCGAAACCGTGGATGAGGTGATTGAAGCCATGGATGATCTGCGCAGTGTCGATTGTCAAGTTTTGACTTTGGGCCAATACCTTCAGCCTTCTCCAAAGCACCTTCCTGTCGCAGAATTTATTCATCCCGATGTCTTCACAGAGCTCAAGTCCATCGGACTCGAGAAAGGTTTTCGGTTTGTCGAAAGTGGGCCTCTTGTGCGGTCGAGTTATCACGCTGAAAAACACCTTTTCTGACCTGCCGCCATCGGGCACTGGTTGTTTTTTTTGAGCATTTAAACAGCTGTTTTCTCCCTGTGGTACTGCGATTTAAGCTGTTCATTCCCTTGGCTTCGGATTTGGTGCGGAAGTGATGAACACAAATGCTTGACACGCACTTGGTTTGTTGTAACTTTCGAATTCCTGATTGGATAAAACTGTAACCATGCAATTGAAGACGATTTTCACTGCCTCCGCGGCAGTAGCGCTAGCCCTTACAGGCTGGCAGATCAGCAACGCTGATACCTCAGCCAACGCTTTGGACTACACCCCACGTGTTGAAGAAGCCAAATCTCAAGCTCCTGATGGTGCTTGGGAAATACAGCAAAAAATGCTGGGTGACATTGAAACTGGAGAGATCAATTCCGAAGGCTTGCGAGAGCTGAGAGGTGAAGTGACGCGCTTCGCGGCGCAACAGAGCCTTGACGGTCGAGCTACCGATCACTATTGGAACGAAATGGGCCCCGACAACATCGGAGGTCGAACGCGAGCCATTGCAGCTGTTATTCCCGAGGACGGAAGCGAAGAAACAGTGCTTTATGCAGGTGCCATTTCAGGTGGACTTTGGAAAAGCGATAATGGAGGCAACGATTGGAACCAGATGTTTGGACTGGACCAGATGGTTGTGGGTTCTGTCGCTGTAGCAGGAAACGGTGCAGTGTACGTTGGATCAGGTTCCATTTATGACGGAGGCAGCGGAGACGGAGGCAGCGGTTTCCGTGGCCGAGGCATCTGGTGGTCAGCTGACGGAGAAAACTTCGAGTTGGTAGAAGGCACAGATCCAGGAGAATTCAACTCAGGAGATTTCTCTGCGGTTGATGCAATGGTTGCTGATCCAAATTTCCCCAACCGAGTTTGGTTTGGAAGCAACGCTGGATACGGTTTCATTGATGATGGAGTTATGACAATGAGCCCGAGCGATGACATCAGTGGTGCGGTAGGCGACATTGCCATAGCAGCTGATGGTTCATACATGTTGATTGGTATGAACAATTGCAGGGTATTCCGCTCGGATGACAATACGTTTACAACGTTCACCAGCATGTCTGGTTCAAACAACGATGAAACAGTCTTGCCCCAAAGTGGAAATGGGCGTGTCCGCGTAGCAATTTCTCTTGATGATTCAGACCATGCGTTTGCTGTGTTTGCAACGAGCGGTGGTTTGTTTGGAGGTCTTTATCACACCGGGAATGCAGGAGACATTTGGAGCAATGTCTGGCCAAACGAAATTGATGAGGCCACTCCACTACCGCGGGCTCAAGGCATTTATGACCTGGCACTTGGGGTCAAGAAAGGTCAACCCGATTTGGCTTACGTCGGAGGCATAGAATTGTGGCGATCTGGTCCTAACCAACAGGCTGAATTGGCGGCTTACGCATTCGACTTTGCAGGTACGAACATTGATGTGCACGCGGATGTACACGAAGTTATGTTCACGCCTTCTGGCAACATGTATGTCGCAACGGACGGTGGGATTTACAAGAGTACGGATGGCGGACAGTCATACAACGACATCAACCGAGATTATTCAGTCACGCAATTTTACGGCATGGACCACAGTGCGCGCAGCGCAGTGCTCGGAGGAACCCAAGACAATGGTTCATTATTCATTCCTGCAAACGGTTACTATTTGAGCGATCAAGAAGCGGTTGAAGTGCAGGGAGGCGATGGTTTTGATTGTGCAATTTCCCAGGTGACTGAGGCAGAGGGATATGACTACGCTTTTTACGCCACTTCACAGAATGGAGGACTTGGGCGCGGCACAGTGGGCCAAGATGATATCGCCAACTATGGTAGTTTCTTTGATGCGAACATCACAGAACTGGCCAATGACGAAGGTGAAATTGGACAGTTTTATTCGGTTGTGAGACTGTATGAGAATACCGATGACCAGGATTCGCAGCGAAGCGTCGTTTTGGTGAATCCATTTGGCGAAACGGTAACTGATAGCACATTCACGCTTTCGACGTCCAATCAAAACTTGGATTTTGAATACACCTTGCCTGAAGGAGTCGAGTTGGCTTTCTACGAAGAATTGGTTCGTCCTGAGCGTCTTTTGGACGCCCCATTGACTGAAGATCCTGATTACTTTTGGATGGATCCGCAAGAATCCATTGAGCAACTTGAATGCAACGATGACAGCGTTTTGATTGGTCAGGAATTGCAAATCACTGACATCGCACCAGTTGTTGATTCTGTGTACATCGCAGAATGGGATGAGTGGGTGTACAACACGGTTGGTTATGACACCACATTCTCAGAGGTGGACGTGTATGAGGTCAATGTTGTTTGCGACACAATGTATTTTCACGCAAGTGATACCATGATTGACGTCCCTGGACGTCTTCTGGTGAACGATCCTTACACCACCATGACCATCGCTGGTTTCAATGGTGGCAATGGAATCTGGATGACACGTGACGGATTGAATTTCAACACGACCCCAGAATGGGTGCGATTGGACAATGCTCCTGCAGGGGTAGGGACCAAAGCAGTTGAGTTTACCGTCAATATCGAGCCAGAAGCTGGAAACCACATGTTTGTCAGTGGTTGGGATGGAAAGCTCTACCGTTTCGATGGCATGGAAGACATCCATACCCAAGACGATGTGCCCGCAAACATGGGCAAGCAGATCCGGTCACTTGGAGCAGTAATTACAGGCGTATCTGTTGACCCCAATAACCCCAATCACGTTGTGATTTCGGTTGGTGGTTATGGCGCTTTGGCCACAGGTAAAGTGCAAGAAACGTTCAATGCACTGGACGATCAACCTTCTTGGTCGAGCATTTGGAATGAGAGCGGATTGAGCAAGATGCCTTGTTATGATGTCATCATTGATGCGATGGACCCATCAGGGCAGAGCATTGTGGTTGGAACAGAGTACGGCATTTTTGCCACTGACAATGGCGGAGACGATTGGATGATGGCAAATCAAAACATGGCATCAACTGCGGATCAAATCTCAGCTCCTGTGTTTGATGTGAAGCAACAATGGCGTGGCGCTGCACCTTGGATCAACCCTTCAAATCAGGGTGCCATTTATGCCGCTACACACGGACGAGGAATCTTCCGCTCAGATCTATTCTTAGGTGTTGACGAGCCCACTGAAATGGCTTCGCAGGAAGCAAGCAGCTTGATGGTTTATCCAAACCCAGTTTCAGGGGGGACATTCTCAGTTCAGTCAGAGACTTTCAAGGGTGACTTCCAATTGCAAGTGTTTGACATTACGGGCCGTCTAAATGTGGACCAGGCTATCCGCGGTTATGCAGGAGGCCCCATTGTTGTTGATGCAAGCGGTTTGGAGAACGGTCAGTACATCGTCCGTTTAACGAATGGTAAATTCCAGAAGACAGCGAAGTTGTTGGTGCGATAAGCACCGGTTTTGTTGAAGCATTGAAAAACCCCGAGCCATTGGCTCGGGGTTTTTTTGTTATCTGTGATGTGTGATTTTGCGTGTGATTTCCCTCCGAGTCGGCCCTTTACGGGCGGTCGAGGTGAGCGACACCTTCTTCAATTCGGACAGAAGTGAAGTGTTGGATCCAGTCCCCGAGATTGATGTAGCGCCCAGCGGTGTTTCCACTGGCTCCGGGCACTTCCAAATCCAAAGGGAGATGCCGATGGCCAAAGATGAAGCAGTCAATCGCTTCGTGGGTCAATTGCTCTTTGCAAAACTGCCAAATCCATTCGTCTTCCGGCCTTCCGACTTGAGAATCCAAATGACCTTTTCGTGCCCTGCTGTTGCGTGAGAAATAAGACGCCAACGGAATGCCTATATCTGGGTGTATGAGTTGGTAGGCGGATTGCAGAAAAGAACTCGTGAAAATGCGCTTTAAACGCTTGTAGCCGGCGTCTCCTGGCCCGATTCCGTCACCATGTCCAATCATGCAACGAAGCCCGTCATACTCCCTTACAATCGGCTCCCGATGCATCTTGACACCCAACTCTTGTTCGAAGTAGCCAAACGTCCACAAATCGTGGTTGCCGGCATGGTAGTGAATGGGAATGCCTGAATCTGCGACACGCGCGATGGCACCGAGCAACCTCACGCCTCCTTTGGGCACAGCGTGTTTGTATTCAAACCAAAAGTCAAAGACGTCGCCGACCAAGTGAATCTCGGTAGCAGGGCCAGCAGCCGCTCTGCCTTTTCCCTGTGCAGCATCCTCTAACCAAGCGATGAAGCGCAATTCGCGTTCCCGGCTATCGCTGGCATTTGGAGCACCAAGGTGCAGGTCTGAGGCGAGGTGAACGCGATGCAAATTTCGTGGCGAGTTTATTGAAGTAACTCGTTGATCTTCTGCTGGAGCCCTCTTCCACGCAGGTGCGTAGCTGCAATCACACCATCTTGGTCAATCAGCACCGCATGTGGAATGCTCGTCACCCCATAGGCGCGAGAAGCGGCATTTTGCCATCCGTTGAGGTCGCTGACATGATTGGGCCAAACCAATCCGTCTTGTTCAATGGCCTGTGCCCAGCGGTCTGCCTGCTTGTCCAAAGAAACAGAGAAGACCTCAAATCCTTGCGATTGGTATTCGTTGTATGCATTGACCACATTTGGATTTTCACGCCGACACGGCCCGCACCAAGACGCCCAGAAATCGAGCAACACGACTTTTCCTTTCAAATCGCTCAGCTTGCGTTCTACGCCGTCGGGGTCGCTCATTGCAATCTCTGGTGCTACATCACCCACTCCATAGAGGCTGTTTTTGGAAGCACGCGCTTTGTTGGCTCCATTGCCTTTTTTGACAACACGTTGGTTTTTCTTTTGAATGATTTGACCAGAAATGGCTGCGGTCAAAGCTTGATGAAATGCTCCAGACCCCATGCGTTCAGCGGTCGATTTCAAGACTTTTTGAAACGTTGCCGTGTTTTTATTGGGATCCAAATGCTCCAGAGGTCCCAATTGTGCAAGGGATCCTTCGTGGCTTCGTAGGAATTCGTTGGCCCATTCATCGGCTTCCCTCTTTTTCTTCATGGATCGGTCGGACAGCGATTGACGGCTTTCGGCGTCGGGCGCTTGTTGCATCATCCCGCGCACCATGCTCAATGTGGTTTGGATGGGCATGGCTTTGGCGTAATATTCATGCACTTCAGAAGTGGGGGTCGAGCCCTTTATTTCGGCATCCACCAGGAATCCAGCTTCGGGCACTTCGGCTGTGATGTAAACCCCCATGGTGCTGTCCATGATGATCACCATCGGAATGGTCCGTGCAACCATGAGTTGATAAAAATCCATCGGAAGCTGGCGATCAATCGGCAGCTCAAACTTTCCGGTCATGTCCGAAGTGCATTCCGCAATGGGAGAGAATCGACCTTGCTGGCCTTCGCGTCCAGGAGTCCACTTGCGCAACTCAATTTCAACGCCTTGTCCGTTGGCATTTGTAAATTGGCCAGCAACGCTATTTTTCTTGACATTTCCTCCGGCACACCCTCCGATTGTCAGCATCAAGGCAGCTATGACAACACTGCTCATCCATTGCATTGGTCGCATGATTTTCTCCTGTTCCTTCATGATTCAAATATCTTGAATTTTCGCGGCATTCCCGCAGTCATTGTTTGCTTTGCTTGATTGTCGCTCTGAGCCAAGCCTCGAAAGCCTCGTGATCATGCCATTCTGCCTTGATGGCTTCGCATCGGATGTTCATGCCCTGGGCCAATTCAGGCTTGATGCGCATGGCGTCTTTGTCTGTGGTTACGATGGCTTGCAACCGATCGCCTTCCATGATTCGTCGCCAGCGTTTGTAATCCTTTTCGGTGAATGCCCGATGGTCGGGAAAGCATTCTCGTCGCACCACTTGGAATCGCTCGGTGAGTCGATCCATGAATCGCTCAGGCCGCGCAATCCCCGCCACGGCCATAATCCGTTCGCGTCGATCAGGTGAAAGCGTGGCATTTCCATTGGGTGCTTCTGTGCCAGCGGGCCAGTTCAATAGTGTTTGCGGCTGCATGCGGGATGCGAATACAGGCTGAGGAGTGTCCTCTGAAATGCCATGTGCAGCAGTGGCTTCCAGCATCGACGTTTCCGGGTCGAGGCGTGTGATGATGAGCGCATCAGCACATCGCATCCGTTCGGGTACATCCCTCAGACGTCCGGCGGGAAGCAAGGAGTCGGATGCAATGGGCTGACTCGCGTCGAGCAAGAGGAGAGAAACCGTTGGTTTCAATCTCCGGTGCTGAAAGGCATCATCGCAAACGACCCATTCCAATTCTGGATGCTCGGCTTTCATTTTGATCAGGCCTTTCAACCGATTTTCGCATACTGCCACTGGGGCGTCGGGGAGATTTTTGCGCAACAGCAGGGGTTCGTCGCCGCACTCAATGGCTTGCATGCTCTCGGAAACCCAGAGAAATCCTTTGGTGTTTCTGCCATAACCGCGGCTGAGAACGCCTATTTTATTGAGTCCTATGATGTTTTGTAAGTCCCGAACGACGCGTTCGGTCGTGGGTGTTTTTCCGGTACCACCGACGGTGAGATTGCCCAGAACAATGGTTTTGATGGCGCCAGGTCGCGAACGAAAAAGACCCGCATCAAACAACGCGTGACGGAATCGAATGACCGCACCATAAATGGAGGCAAGTGCTTGGAGAATCAGCCTACGAAACATGGCTTAAAAGTACGGGTTGTGAGCACGTGCCATTAAATTTGATGCATGCAAGATGCAAATAACTTGACTGTTCGCGATGTAGCGGCTGCTTTGGAGTCATGGGCTCCTCCTTCGCTGCAGGAATCATATGACAATTCGGGGTTGCTGGTCGGGACAATGTCTGACCCGGTAGCTTCCGTCCTTGTTTCTTTGGATTGCACAGAGGCGGTCGTCCAAGAGGCCATTGAATTGGGGGCCACGATGATTGTTTCCCACCATCCAATTGTTTTCAAAGGATTGAAGCGATTCAACGGTAGCACATATGTGGAACGCACCGTGATGGCAGCTATTGCCCATGGCATCGCTTTGTACGCGATTCATACCAATTTAGACAATGTAGCGGATGGGGTCAACAATAAGCTGGCACAGCTTGTGGGCTGCATGCCCAATTCCTTGAAGATTTTACGTCCCAAACCCGATGCGCTGATGCAGGTAGTCGTATATGTGCCGAATGCTGATGCACAAGCGGTAAGTGAAGCGATGTTTGCGGCTGGTGCAGGTGAAATCGGCGCCTACGATCAGTGCGGCTGGGTTGTGCCTGGAAAAGGAACATTTAGACCCTTGGACGGAGCCGATCCGCACATTGGCATCATTGGAGAACGCGAGTCAGTTGCGGAATCCAAATTGGAAATGGTGGTGGAACCTTGGAAGTTAGCGGCAGTTTTATCCGCCATGAAAAACACACATCCTTATGAAGAAGTGGCACATGGCGTGTGGCCATTGCAGCAAGTTCATGCTCAAGTGGGCAGTGGAATGCTCGGAGAGTTGCCAGCGCCAATGGAGGAAGAAGCATTTTTAGATGCGGTGAAATCGGCCTTGGGTTGCAATGCCATTCGACACACCAAGCTATTGGGCAATGATATTCGTAAAGTCGCGGTCTGCGGAGGTTCGGGGAGTTTTTTGCTCCAAGATGCAATGCGCGCTGGAGCCGATGTTTTTGTCACGTCAGACTTCAAATACCATGAGTTTTTTGATGCGGATAACCGCATTGTGATTGCTGATGTGGGGCATTATGAAAGTGAATGGCAAACAACAGACCTGATTGTCAACCGCATAAAGAAATATTTCCCTAATTTTGCGGTCCATTTGGCAATGACCAATCCGAATCCTATTCACTATCGCTGAACGCAACATGGCAAAGAAAAAAACCGCATCGACCGCAGAAGACAAGCTGCGAGCATTGTACGATTTGCAACTCATTGATTCCCGCATCGATCGCATCCGCGTCGTACGTGGAGAATTGCCGTTGGAAGTTCAAGACCTTGAGGACGAAATCGCAGGCCTGCGAACGCGCCTTGAGCGCTTGGAAGAGGACTTGGACTTGGTGAACCAGCGCATCTCAGCTTACAAGATTCAGATCGAAGACAGCAAGGTGTTGATTGCGAAATACACTGAGCAGCAAAACAACGTTCGGAACAACCGCGAATTTGAGTCTCTCAACAAGGAGGTTGAATACCAGACATTGGAGATTGAGCTTTGCGAGAAGCGCATTCGCGAGTGTCAGGCACAGGCCGAGCAGAAGACTGAAATCGTATCAACCAGCAAGGAAAAGTTGGAGATGCGCGATGCAGACCTCGAAAGCAAGCAGAAGGAGCTGTCAGAAATCATTTCTGAAACCCAGCAAGAAGAAGATGTTCTTGCTGGATTGAGTGACAAGATGGCCAAGGTCATTGACGACCGATTGCTGGCAAGTTATAAGCGCATCCGCGGAGCGGCCAAAAATGGCCTCGCCGTTGTGCCGATTGAGCGTGAGGCTTCTGCAGGCTCATACATCAAGATTCCACCACAACGTCAAATCGACATTGCTCAGCGTAAGCGCATCATTGTTGATGAGCATAGCGGACGAATTTTGGTTGACAAGGAGTTGGCTGAAGAAGAGATGACGCGCATGGATTCGCAGATTGGGAAGGCGTTGACGAAAGCGAAGAAATAATGCCCTCGGCTTAACCGCCGCTACCGCATAAAAAAGGCACCTTTCGAGGTGCCTTTTTTGGTTCTAGTGTTTTGAGGAAGCGGGTTCGCGCAGGCTCAAAGCCGAAAGCCAAAAGCCGCAACCAGCATCCCATGGGATTGGCGCATGCGTCCGGCATCCAACAGTCCCGGATCGAAAAGGTATATGTCACGTTCGAACTGACTGCGGCGATAGGTCGATGAGGCGTACCATTTTTCTGTTCGGTATCCAAAACCCAAGCTTCCGGTGTACCGCTTGCTGTCGGTTTGAATTTCTGCTGCTGGTTGATAAGGCGATGTTTCAAGGCCCGCTCCCGCTCGCAGGCGCCACGCCCGCTGAATTCGAATTTCGGCTCCAATTCGCGCGCAATGAGACAATCCGTAAAGCGAAGCCATCGTCTCGTTTTCGTTTTCGAACTTGTAGGCGTCTGGTCCAGAAAGTGCCGTGGGACGTAAATTGCCTGAACCGTAATTGACACGTTCATAATCCGCGGAGATTACACCGTACTTGCCCATGATAAACGCCAATGAAGCCATTGCACGTGATGGGGTGTAAATCACGTATTCCAGTCGATTTAGAGGTGAGTTGTAGTCATAGGACTCGCCAGACTTCAATTCACTCCTCATGTTTGTGGAGTACTCATCGGTGAAGGCGATGCGTGTGCGCGTGTGGTAAGCGAGTCCCATGCGCAACCACGGGGAGAGTGCATATTGCATGCCCAGCTTGACGTTGAGGCCGCTCCCTTCTACATTGAGTCGTTCTTGGAATTCCCAGGTGTTTAGTTGCAGCGTGTCAATCTGTGGTCGCTCTCTATGAATGGCCGTTTCGTTAAATGTTGCATTTACAATTCCGAGGCTGACTCCAAGGCAGAGTCGTTCCCGGTAATTGGAGCCAAAGGCGATGTTCGTCTCATTGAGTTTGCCGCTCCGCTCAATTTTTTTAGTTGCGTATGCTCCACCAGAAGGAATGGCAGAAACGTAGGATGTGGGGTTGCCATTGGGGTTGGGATCGAGCAGGAAAGTTTCCCAGGCCAGGTTGGATGTGAAGGGACCTGTTGTGTACAAGTCGCCTGGCAACGATCCTTGAGCTTGGCCGAGGAAAACGTCGAGCAGTGAATTGCCCAATAGCGCATCTTCAATTTCGATTTTTTCATTAAAATTTGCCCTGCGCGATACGCTGATTGCCAATGTGCTCACTGGCCAGTCTGGGTTTACAGAAGGGTAAGTGAGGGCAATGCCCAAGTTGGTGGTGGATCCGCTTATTTGGTTTGCATCTCCAAATTGTCCCGAAACATTTAGCCTGGTTTTCTGGGAAGCGAAGCCTGTGGTAAGACTCGCGTCCCCTCGTCGATACAGCCCAATGCCAGCCGGATTTCCGGTCAGGCAAGCTAAATCTGCTCCGAGTGCTCCAAAAGCACCTCCCATTCCCATCGTCCTGGTCGATCCGAGTGATTCGGTAAAGCTGTAACGAAAGACATCTGTTTCATTTTGTCCATGCAGCTGCGTCGACCAAGCACTCAGGCATGCGATTAGCAAGCCTAAAATCATGAATGATTGTTGCTTCATCATTTGCCTCCTCCTCGGCTAGAACGGGAATTGCCATTGGAAGAGCCTCTTGGCGAGCTGCCCGAGGAGCGAGTTGAATTGGAGCGAGTTGAATTGGAGCGAGGCGTGCTGGTTGGAACACTGAATGAATTGTTGCTTCCGTTTGCCCCGTTGGATCCACTTGATCTGCTTCTGGAATTCCAATTGGAATTGCCGCTGTCGTTATTGGTGTTTCGTGTTGAGCGCGTTTCCGTTTTCTGCGATGCTTGCATCCAGCGATTTTTACGTGTGCCGCGCTCGGGAGTCACAACGGTGGGTTGTACGCTGTTGCTGCTTTCATCTCGCTCAGCTTTGGGACGGACGAGGACTCCTGCATCATCGTAATTGCTGCCATTGTTGGTGTAGCTCATGATGGGCGTGCGCGTGAAACTTGTCACTCCAGAGCCTTCTCCGTTTATACTGCCAAAATATGGCCCAGCGTTTCCATTGTTGCCCCATCCGGAGTAGCCATTGTTCCAGCCATTGTTCCAACCATTGTTCCAGCCATTGTTGCCGTAGGGATTGTTATATCCGTATGGATTATAACCGTTGTTCCAACCGTTGAATCCATAAGGGTTGTAGCCCATTGAATTGTAGCCAAATCCATTGTTCATGCCATTCAATCCACCGTAACCCATACCCATGCCCATGCCGTTCATCGGATTGAAATAAGACTGAAGTCCGAGGCCGTTGGAGAATGGACGGTATGGATTGTTGTAGCTTGGTTGGTAGCCGGGCATGCCATAACCACCCACATATCCTTGTCCATACCCACTTCGGTCAGCGTCGTAGTAATCGTCCTCCATCACATCTTGTGCTCCGGCTTGTTCAAGGGCAAAAGCCAAGTATTTGCTGTCAGTGACAAATTCTTCGCCACGTCCCAAATACATTTCGTCATCTTCGAGAGCGGAAAAATCAGGAAGGCTTGCGCAGCCTGCGAGAAGAACAGCTGCTGCCGCGAAACCCAAGAAGCCGTGGTGCGGCATTGCGCGGCGAAAAAGCGGGGAGAAAGTCAGTCTAGCCATGGGGAATGTCATTTATCCTGAGAAAGGTACGAAATTGGGTACTTTTGTGGCGCACGAGGTCCACGCACCAACTGTTACACAAATCATACCAAATTACCTGAGCAATTGCCATGGCATCAAAATTGACTTCCCGCGAATCGGATTACAGCAAGTGGTACAATGAATTGGTCGTGCAGGCCGATCTCGCACAACACAGTGACGTCAAAGGCTGCATGGTCATCAAGCCTTATGGCTTTGCCATTTGGGAGCGCATGAAAGACGTCTTGGATCAAATGTTCAAAGACACGGGACACGTGAATGCGTATTTCCCCCTGTTCATCCCAAAGAGTTATTTGTCGAAGGAAGCTGCTCACGTTGAGGGGTTTGCCAAAGAGTGCGCAGTGGTGACGCACTATCGGCTCAAAAATGCCGAGGACGGAAGTGGAGTTGTGGTGGATCCAGAGGCCAAATTGGAGGAGGAGTTGATTGTACGTCCTACGTCGGAGACAATCATCTGGAACACTTACAAGGATTGGATTCAGAGCTACCGAGATTTGCCTTTGTTGGTGAACCAGTGGGCCAACGTGGTGCGCTGGGAGATGCGGACGCGCTTGTTTTTGCGCACAACTGAATTCCTCTGGCAAGAGGGGCACACAGCGCACGAGACGTCAGATCAGGCCGTGGAAGAAGCACGCAAAATGCTGGAAGTTTATGCTGACTTTGCAGAGGGCTGGATGGCGATGCCTGTATTGAAAGGAGTCAAGTCGGCCAACGAACGTTTTGCGGGTGCAGTGGATACGTATTGCATCGAAGCGATGATGCAAGATGGAAAAGCACTCCAGGCGGGTACATCACACTTTTTGGGACAGAACTTCGCCAAAGCGTTTGATGTGAAGTTTGCAACGCGCGAAGGTGGTCAAGAATTGGTATGGGCCACTTCATGGGGCGTTTCGACGCGATTGATGGGGGCGTTGATTATGACGCATTCGGACGATGCAGGATTGGTATTGCCTCCGAAGCTGGCCCCCATAGAGGTGGTGCTGGTGCCAATTTACAAAGGCGAAGAGCAGATGGCTGAGATTGTTGGTGCGCTGCAAGGTGTTGCCGATCAGCTAAAGGCTGCTGGCTTCCGCGTGAAATTGGATGACGATGACAGCAAGCGTTCTGGTTGGAAGTTTGCGGAATACGAACTGAAAGGTGTTCCTGTGCGATTGGCCATGGGGCCTCGCGATCTCGCCGGTGGAACGATAGAAGTGGCGCGTCGCGATACCCGGAGCAAAGAGATTGTTCCAATGGACGGCATTCAGAGCCATGTGAAAGGATTGCTAGAGGAGATCCAGATGTCTTTGTTTGACCGTGCTGAAGAACGTCGGACGTCGACAACGACTCGTGTCGATACATGGGAGGAATTCTTGGCCGCATTAGAGGCTGGTGGTTTTGTGGAAGCCCATTGGGATGGCACTTCAGAAACGGAAGATCTGATCAAAAAAGAAACAAAAGCTACCATCCGTTGCATCCCCCTCGAAGGCAATTTAGAACCAGGTAAATGCGTTCGAACAGGAGCGGACAGTGCCCAGCGTGTGGTGTTTGCTCGTGCTTATTGAACCGAAAAACAACTGACCATGGAAAGCAACATGCCGATTGGACTGAATCCGCAAACGACCCAGGAACTCACGAAGGGCCTGAATGATTTGCTCTCCGATTTACAGATCTTTTATCAAAATGTCCGTGGATTTCATTGGAACATCCGAGGCAAAGCTTTTTTTGAACTTCACGTGAAATTCGAAGAGCTCTACACCGATTTGCAGATCAAGATCGATGAGGTTGCAGAGCGTATTTTGACCTTGGGAGGCCGTCCAATGCACACTTATGAGGCTTATTTGGCGGCCACTGATGTGCATGCTGTCAAAGATATTTCGAACGGAGAGGAAGCCATGAAGCACTGTGTGGCAGCATTCAGCGTGTTGCTGCTACGTGAACGTGCTCTGTTGCAGTTGTCCGGTCAATCCGGTGATGAGGGCACCAACGCGCTCATGAGTGATTACATCCGTGAGCAAGAAAAAACCGTGTGGATGTACCGCGCTTATTTGGGCTAGAAACCTCTCTAATCGTGCAGGCTTTGCGAGAAGAAGGCATGATTCGTTTACTGCCCAAAGCTTTTTTTCAAGTTGCGCATTGGCAAAAACAGAACCTGTAGTATATTTGCGCCCCAATTGGCCCGTTCGTCCAGGGGTTAGGACGCCAGGTTTTCATCCTGGAAACAGGGGTTCGATTCCCCTACGGGCTACATTTTTTATATAATAATTATATGGCAAATCATAAGAGTGCATTAAAAAGAATTAGATCTAACGAGTCAAAAAGGCTTAGAAATAAGTATCAGCATAAAACGACTCGGACAGCGATAAGAAACTTACGGTCATTAACCGATAAGAAAGAAGCAAATTCTTTATTACCAGGAGTAGTAAAGATGTTAGATCGTTTAGCGAAGACAAATGTTATTCACAAGAATAAGGCGAGCAACTTAAAATCAAGCTTGACAAAGCATGTGAATAGTCTTTAAGAAAGAAATCTTCTAAAAGTTAAGGTCTCCTCGAATACTCGTGGGGACCTTTTTGCGTTTGAAAAACAGTTCGTCACCAAAAATTGTGAATTAAATGCCAGGATATTTCAACAACACAACAAGTCTAAAGGTTAATCAATTATCTGTATTAGACCGCCCGAGAGAGAAGCTACAGCTAAAAGGACGAGATGTTTTATCTGAAGCGGAATTGATTGCAGTGCTAATAAATTCCGGTAGTAGAGGGGAGTCTGCTGTAGATTTGGCAAAAAGAATTTTGGCAGGTTCAAAAAACTGTTTGGATACACTTTCTAAAAAAAATATGCAGGAGTTAATGGCTTTTAAAGGTGTCGGAGAAGCCAAGGCCATTTCTATTATTGCAGCATTGGAATTAGGCCGAAGGCGAATGGGGAACAAAAGCTTGCGTTTAAAAATTCAATCAAGCCAAGGGGCTTTTGATGCCATAAAATCGAACTTTATGGATTTATCGCATGAAGAATTTTGGGTTATTTGTTTGAATCGAGGGAATAAGATTATCTCAAAAATCTTGATAAGTAAAGGAGGAATTTCTGGTACAGTTGTCGATATTAAGCTAATATTCAAAGCTGCTTTGGAACAATTAGCAAGTTCCATAATTGTGTGTCATAATCACCCTTCTGGAAACTTGAATGCAAGTAAAGAAGACAAAGCAATTACAAAAAAGATAAAGGAAGCAGGAGAAATTATGGATGTTACTTTACTTGATCATCTTATTATTTCA
>Ga0208965_1000089_pt1 | contig 43096 bp, 45 predicted proteins | sample AOAMet1_07_M0_10_2_FD_188230 | JGI IMG/M metagenome (GOLD analysis project Ga0208965, IMG submission 188230) | Ammonia-oxidizing marine microbial communities from Monterey Bay, California, USA - CAN11_07_M0_10 (SPAdes) | ecosystem: Environmental > Aquatic > Marine > Intertidal zone | place...
AAGAAACATTAGCAGGGTTGAAAAGCCCTGTAGCAATGGTTGCCTCAGGAGCTATAAATGTAGAGGGAAGTAAAGTCGACTTCTTAAAATTTCTGACTTCATTTAAATAATTAAAACTTATTTAATATAAAGTGTTGACTTTCGAAATTATAAGCGTAGTATTAACTTTACCTGCTGAAACCGACTAACAACCAAATGCAGACGGAAGTTAGAGAGAATCAGAAGGAAGAGACCAGAGGGAGAAAAGCGTTTTTAAGAGTTGACGATAAAAAAGAGCTTAAAAACCCACCAAGGATATAAGAGAAAAATATCCAAGGAGCTAAAGAAATTCTCACTTTAGACCCCAAAGGAACTCGAACTAAGACAGAGCAGTGCTCTGTTTTTTTTTGCCTGAAATAAGGTTATTTACCTGAGGGTATATCTTTATATGGAACACCCTTGTCAACTCTTTGATCCTCTGGGAGCCCCAAAACTCTTTCAGCAATAATATTTCTTAGAATTTCATCAGTACCACCAGCAATTCTGAGACCTGGAGCACCTAACCATGCTGACTGAAAGTCATGAATGTTACTATCTTCAGTTTGTAACATGCCAGCCATATCCATTGAATCCATTCCAAAATTACCTATTGCTTGTAATTTATTCGCACTTACAATTTTAGTAATTGATGCTTCGGGCCCAGGTGTATCTCCTTTTGAAAGGGCAGACATAGTTCTTAATTTAGTGTTTTTTAACCCATTTGCCTCACAATACCAATCAGCAATAGACTCTCTTATTGCCATATTCTCAATTAGCTTGTTGCCCATATCATCTTGTCCTTTTGCCCACTTAAATGCTTCATTAACATCTGCACCATTTGCATCACCTACAGCAAGCCTTTCATTCATAAGAGTCGTAATTGCAACTTTCCAGCCATCACCTATTGCACCAAGCCTTTGGCTATCTGGTATTTCGACGTCATTAAAATAAACTTCATTAAAACTTGATCCACCAGTAATTTGTTTAATAGGCTTGATATCAATACCAGGTGACTTCATATCGACAAAGAAGAATGTCATACCTTTATGTTTTGGTAAGTTTGGGTCATGTCGTACTACAAGAATTCCATAATCACTATAGTGTGCTCCAGATGTCCAGACTTTTTGACCGTTTATAATCCATTTATCACCTTGCTGCTCTGCCTTAGTTCTTAATCCTGCAACATCAGAACCAGCTGATGGTTCTGAAAATAATTGACACCATATTTCCTTTCCTTCTGCCATCACAGGAAGGTATCTTTCTTTCTGTGCTTCGGTTGCGTATTGCATCATTACTGGTCCACACATTCCCAAACCTATATCATAAATACCTCGAGGAACATCAAATTTTGCTTCCTCTGAATTCCAAATTATCCTCTCAATAGGCGAAGCGGCTATTCCACCATATTCTTTTGGCCAATGCAGCATGGCCCAACCAGCATCAAATTTTTTCTTTTGCCAATCTTTTGCTGTTTGAAGATAGTCGTTATTATTGAAATCAGATTTACTTGATTTTTCTGATTTTAAAGAAGCATTAGCTTCAAGCCAATCCCTACATTTTTTTCTAAATTGCGCTTGTTCTTTTGTGTCATTGAAATCCATATTTTTACCTCTAGCTTACGTTTGATTTTTCTAGACCAGTTACAAGTCTATTTTTCCAATTAGATAACGATCCTAAATTGACAGAAAGTAACTTTGATCTTCTGTAGAATAAATGGCAGTCATATTCCCAAGTAAAACCATTTCCTCCATGTGTTTGAATATTTTCTTTTGAACAAAATTGAAATGCTTTTGTTGAGCTTACCCTTGCTGTTGCTGACGCAACCGATAGGTCAGATGACTCAGTAGATAACGCCCATGCAGCATAATACGAATTAGATTTAGCCAATGTTATAGAAATATACATATCGGCAAGCTTATGTTTTATAGCCTGAAAAGATCCTATTTGCCTTCCAAACGCATATCGCTCCTTGGCATAACTTAGCGCCATTTCCATAGAAGCCTGGGCACCACCTAGCTGTTCGAAACTAAATAATACAGCTGCCTGGTCTATAAGTCTTTCATAACATTCCCAACCATTACCCTCTTCACCAATTAATTTGCTTGAAACATTATCAATTGCTAGAGAAAAATGACCTCTACTCTCGTCAATACTATCAGTATGGGTAATAGATATTCCTTTTGATGAATGATCAATTAATCTTAGGTCAACGCCTTTAGCTGATTTTGTAACAATTATTGAATGCGTTGCAAATTTTGCATCTGGAACTGCTATTTTAACTCCAGAAACCTTATCGTTTTTTACCTCTGTAGTAATGTTCTCAGAAGAAGGGGCATTCAATTCTTCAGTTACGGCAAGCGTTCCAATAACTTCACCAGATACTAACTTCGGAAGAATATCCTGTTTTATATCTTCACTTGCAAATTTATTGATTGCCTCAGTGAAAAGATAAACAGATGATGAAAAGGGAATTGGTGCAAGGGTTCTTCCCATCTCTTCTGCAAGAACACATAACTCCAAATGACCCAATCCCAAACCGTCATAGCTTTCAGGAATTGTTATACCAGTCCAACCAAGATCAACTATTTTTCTCCAAAGGTTTTCATCTGTATGAAGTTTATTTTCCAATGTAGTCCTTGCTGAACCCAAAGCATTTTCTTTTTCAAAAAACTTTCTTGCTTCCTCTTTTAAATATTTTTGATCATCTGAAAAATCTAAATTCATAATTACTAATTTGTTATGTAAAATGTAAGTATAAAGCAAAGCATAATTTTTTTTAATTAATATGAACTCAGAAATAAAAGTTGAGAAACCATCTCCATCATATTTAAAACGGTCCAATAATGGAGGGTTATTTATTGGCTTAATTTATGTTCTTGTTTTGATGTCTATTTTATTTCTTGCTCTTTGGCAAAGCTCAGAAATCCAAGAGAAAAACGCCTCTTTAAAAATATTTGATGACCGTATCTCTGTTCTCGAAGAACAGCTTAATTTAGTTGATGAAAGCAACATGGACTCCATGAGTGGTATTAGTGCCTCTTTGCAGTTTTTAGACAAGGAAGTGAGAAAGCTCTGGGACTTAAGCAATAAAAGAAACAAGGTGGATATAAATAAATTAAAAGATATTGATGTAGCCATAAATGCTGATCTCAAATCTCTTGATATTCAAATGAATAAAACTATTAAGCTTATAGAATCTCAAACCGATGCCTTGGCAAGTTTAAAAATTCAATTTAATTCCCTTAGCGATGGTTATGAAAGCTTAAATAGACTTCCTCAGGATATAAAATCTCTAGAAACTCAGTTAATGTTAATAGACGATTCAATAAGAGCGCTAGAGTCTTACAAAAAACAAATTAATCAAACTATGTTTGAAATTCAAACAGAAGTTACAGGCCTTAAGCTATCTTATGAATCAGTATTGATTGATGATGTTTAAACAGTATTTGACTTTAATGTTGATTAGTAGTTTTATTACTTAATGAATAAGATAGCACTTCAGTTATTTCTGGTACTAGCATTCATCCCTTTGGCGCTTTTAATAGGGTATGGGATTGTTGTTTTAGCCCCAATATTCTGCTGTTTTCTAGCAATTAACTCATACAAATTTAACAATCATAAAGAGATGTATTTTTGGATGTTTATTGGGTCTCTTTCATTCCTATTAGCCTTATACCTTTTAGGTGTGCTGTGATAATTGCTAGGCTAATTTTAGGATTATGTGGATTAGGGATGTTTTTAATTGGTTTTCTAACCATTGTTACACCTGATATAAATCATATTTATATTCCTTTTGATGTAACCTCAGATCCTATGGCAATATTTGTAAGAACTTATGGTGGTTTTTTTCTTGCAGCCGGATACTTAACTATAAGGTTTATCTACTCGTCATCAAAAGTTCAAATTGGCAATATTCTTATCTATATTGTAGGTTGTATGATGGTTGCAAGGGTTTTTAGTTTTATTTATGAGGGCTTTTACCAAAACTCTGTTTATACTTTTTTAATAATGTTATTACTTTTTTCTTGTTTATATTATCTTCAAAGGAAAAGAAAAAACGAAATCTCTTACGACCTTTAATTAAATAAAATAAACCTTTCCAAAGTTTCTTAATAATATATATAATGCGACTTCGAGTGGGGATGTGGTGGAACTGGTAGACACGCTTGGCTTAGAACCAAGTGCCGCAAGGCGTGGGGGTTCGACTCCCTCCATCCCTACCATATATTCTTTCGTGTGCTATCGTACAAACTATAACTCCTTTGAAATAATTATTATGCAAAAGACTATAAATACATTTTCGAACAATAATTTTTTAAATGACCAAGATGCGATCGATAGAATATTTACACATATAGATAATGGAACTACTGATTTGGGTTCCGAGGTTTGGAAAGAGCCAGTTGAAAATTATCATACTCAAGAACGTTTTGATTTAGAAATTGCTTTATTAAGAAGATTGCCTATACCATTTTGCCCATCTGCTGCACTAATTGAAAATGGTAGTTATATTGCCCGAAGAGCTTCAGGAACACCTCTTCTTGTTGTTAGGGGTGAGGATGGAAAAGTAAGGGCATTCATTAATGCCTGTAGGCACAGGGGAATGAAGGTCGCAAATGGTCATGGTTGTAAAAAGAAAGCTTTTGTATGCCCATACCATGCCTGGTCATATGCTTTAGATGGCTCGTTAAAAAATATACCTGGAGAAAATGGATTTCCAAACTTAGATAACAAAGACAATGGTCTTGTAGAGGTAAATGCAACTGAGAAAGGGGGGCTAGTTTATGTTCAGCAAGAGGGCGTAATAGATAGTAATTTTATAAATAACTCTCTTGATTGCCTTGGGCCAAACGCAGTTTTATTTGATCAAAGCGAAGTCACAGATGAAACTAACTGGAAATTACTTACAGAAACACTGCTAGAGGGATACCATATAAAATCTTTGCATAAAAAAACTTTTTATCCTTATGGTTTAAATAATATAAATGTTGTAGAAACTGATGGGCCTAATTCAAGAATTATTTTCCCATTTAAAAGAATTGAAAAAATTAGGGATATTGAGTCTAAAAAAAGAAAATTAAATGGAGTAGCAACTTCTGTATACCACCTTTTCCCTAATGCTAGCATCTCTGTTTTATCTAAACATACTAGCTTAACAATAATGGAGCCATTGTCTCCATCAAGTGTAAAAACAGTAAGTTACCTTGTTTATAACGATGAGGGCGGTGCAAAAAGCCTTTCACTTGAAGAGGTTAAAAAAGATGCTCTATTTGTAAATGAATCAGGTCAAAGCGAAGATAGAGAAGCTGCACGTGCTATTCAGGAAACAGTCACTACAACTGCAAACACCCACTTAACTTTTGGACTATTTGAAAAAGCAATTGTAAATTTTCACAAAAGTCTGGCTTCAAGAATAAATAATTAGTATTTTTTGGGTTGTTTACAAAGTTTTTTTTATAGCTATACTAAATCCGATGATTAACACAAATACACAAACAAGACGGGTTCCGGCAATATAGCTGGGTCTCTTCTATTGTGAATTAGACCCAGCCTTTGCTGGGTTTTTTTTTATTTAAATAAAGGCAATTATGAAAAATTTTATTTCTACACATGACTGGTCAAAATCAGACTTGCAGGAAATTTTAGATTACGCAAAAGATCTAAAAACTAATAAATTCCAAAATAATTTAAAAAATAAATCTATAGCATTACTTTTCTTCAACCCATCTATGAGAACAAGAACAAGTTTTGAGCTTGGTATACAAGAGATGGGAGGGCTTGCAGTTGTTCTCCATCCTGGCAAAGATGCTTGGCCAATTGAGTTTAAGTTAAACGAGGTTATGGATGGGGAGGCAGAAGAGCATATTATAGAAGTTGCAAAAGTGCTGTCTTCATATTGTGATCTTATAGCCATAAGATCTTTTCCTAAATTTAAAAATTTAGAAGAAGACTTATCTGATAACGTTATTAAAAGCTTTGCTAAATATGCCTCTGTCCCAGTTGTAAATATGGAAACAATAACGCACCCATGCCAAGAATTAGCCCATATCTTAACTATGCAAGAACAATTAGGAGATCTTTCTGGAAAAGACTACCTTCTTACATGGACCTATCACCCTAAACCATTAAATACAGCAGTTGCAAATTCATCAATATTAATTGCTAGTAAATTTGGAATGAACGTAAAATTACTTTGTCCAACAAGTGATTATCTTCTGCATGATAGTTATATGAATATAGCCAAAAAAAATTGTGAGCAAAATGGTAAATCATTTGAGATAACACATGATATTGAGCATGGTTATAAAAATGCTGACATTGTGTATGCAAAAAGTTGGGGCTCTCTTAATTATTATGGAAATAATGGAGAAGAAAAGTTAATAAGAGATAAATACAAACACTTTATTGTCGATGAAGAAAAAATGGCATTAACAAATAATGCTAAGTTTAGTCACTGCCTTCCTTTAAGACGAAATATAAAAGCTACTGACGGGGTAATGGATTCCGATTATTGTGTAGCCATTCAGGAAGCAGGCAATAGAATGCATGTTCAAAAATCACTACTAACAAAACTATTAAAGGAAGAGAAATGAAAAAAATTGTTTTAGCATTTTCAGGTGGATTAGATACAAGTTTCTGTGTCCCATATTTGATTGAACAAGGCTTTGAGGTCCATACTATTTTTATCAATACTGGGGGAACCTCACCAGAAGAGCAAAAAAAAATAACAAAAAGAGCTATTGAGCTCGGTGCAAAAAAGCATGTTAATAAAAATATTGACAAGCCTTTGTGGAAGGAAATTATTAAACCCTTAATTTGGTCTGGATCTTTATATCAGGACAGGTATCCAGCACTTTGCTCTGACAGATACTTAATAGTAAAAGAAACAGTCGCATTATGTAAAAAATTAAAGACAAAGAATATTGCACATGGTTGCACTGGAATGGGTAATGACCAGGTAAGGTTTGATTTATCTATCCAGGCTCTTGGGAATTTTAAAACCATCACTCCAATTAGAGAAATCCAAAATACTACCAAAGATGTTAGAGAGTATGAGAAAGAATATCTTATCAAAAGAGGCTATAAAGTATCATCTTTAAGTTCAAAATATAGTATTAACGAAAATATTATGGGCGCTACCGTTTCAGGCTCGGAGATAGATGAATGGAATCAACCATCTGACCAAAGCTACATTTTGTGCAAAAAGCCAAGCCAATATCCAAAAAAAGACAAAAAAATAACAATTGATTTTATTAAGGGAGAAGCGAAAAAAATTAATGGTAAGCCTTTAAATGGACCAGATTTATTAAGGCACTTAAATTCATTGGGTGGAAGTTATGGTGTGGGGAGAGAAATCTTTACTGGTGATACGATCATTGGTATTAAAGGTCGAATTTTGTTTGAAGCTCCAGGTATAACCATTCTTCAAAAAGCCCATAAAGCGCTTGAGGAGATTGTTTTTACAGATAAGCAGAACCACTTTAAACCAAGTATTGGAAAAAGATGGGTTGAATTAGTCTATAGCGGTTTTTACTTTGATCCATTAACCAAAAATCTGGAAAATTTTCTTGAGGATATTCAATCTTCTGTCACTGGAACAGTTGAGATCAATTTAACTGCTGGAAGAGCAGATGCGGTTGGGGTTGATGCTAAAAAGAAGCTTGTAAAAAAAGATGCTGTATATGCACAATCTGCATCATGGAGTTCTGATGAATCAACTGGATTTATAAAATTGCTTGGACAAAGCACCGCAACATGGGCAGAAGTAAACAAAAAATAAGTCATGAATAAAACTTACACAAAAAATACTTTTATAAAGCTACTTAGTGGGATGAGTAGCGAAAAAGAAATTAGAAAATATATAGAGAGATTTTCATCAGATGATTACAGGTTTGCGCTTATAAAAGTGGGCGGAGCGATACTTAAAAATGATATAGATAATTTAATCTCATCAATTGGGTTTCTAAACGAAGTGGGTCTTATTCCTATTATTGTTCATGGTGCAGGACCAATGCTAAGCGAAAGACTTGAGAAAGAAAAAATTGATTTTTCTTTTATTGATGGCCAGAGAGTTAGTTCTGAAAAGGTTCTACAAACAGCCTTAAAGGTCTTTGCCGAAGAAAATACTAACTTAGTTAATTTATTAAATGAAAATAATATTAATGCAGTTTCTTTTGTAGATGATATTTTTAATTGTGAGATAAATAATCCTGAATTAGGTTATGTTGGAGATGTAGTAGGGGTTAAAACAGCAATGATTACAAAGGCGATAAGCAAAGGCTTTGTTCCTGTTATATCACCATTAGGCAAGACCAAATCAACTCAAGATGTCAATATAAATGCAGATATGGCAACTTTAGCTTTAGCTAAAGAAATTATGCCTGATAAGGTTGTCTTTCTATCTGAGGTTGGAGGTATATTTAATGAAAACAACCAACTCATTACGAATATAAATATTAATGATGATTATGAACAATTAATGAGTGAAAGTTGGTTGCATTCAGGCATGAAACTAAAGCTTCAACAAATAAAATTATTAACCGATATCCTTCCATCCAAAAGCTCTGTATCTATTACCACCTCACTTCATTTAAGTAAGGAGTTATTCACTGATGCAGGATCAGGCACACTGGTTAAAGCTGGTCATAATATCTCTGGATATGATTTTATTGATGAAAATCAAACCGAATTCTTAAAAAGTATTTTAGAGTCATCCTTCAATGGCAAACTTGTTCCAAATTATTTCAATACTGGTAGAAAAAGTTACTTAATAAGTGAGTGTGAAAGGTCTGCAATTGTTTTATCAAATGACCATTCTGTAACTTACATGGATAAGTTCTCAGTCATCCCCTCTGCAAAAGGGGAGGGCCTTGGTAATGCGATGTGGAAGAAGATGATAAAAGAAAATAGAAAAATATTTTGGAGATCTGCATCAACTAATTCTATTAATAAATTTTATAAAGATGTTGCTGATGGGTTTCAAAAAATAGATAAATGGCATATTTTTTGGATAGGAATTGATGATTTAAATGAATTAGTGTCTTGTATACAGTTTGCATCAAAGCAGCCAAGGACAATTATCTATGATTAAGAATTTTAATATAGCACTTTTTGGTGGGAGGGGCTATGTAGGTCAAGAAATCATTCAATTAATTAATATACACCCTAATTTTTCTCTAAATCGAGCTTATTCTTCAAGCTCTGCTGGAGAAAGAGTTTTAAAATATACTAAAAATAAAGACCTAAAATACTCACTACTCACAATAGAAGATATTAATCTAAATAATATAGATATTGTAATTTTGGCTCTTCCAAACGAACAGTCTTTTAAATATGTCGAGGTAATTAGAAAGGTTTCACAGTCAATTATTATTATAGATTTAAGCTCTGATCACAGGTTTGATGATGAGTGGGTTTATAGGATTCCAGAAATACATAATGATAGCCCAAATCCAAATATATCCAATCCTGGCTGTTATGCAACCGCTATTCAATTATCCGTTGCTCCCATTACTAATCTTATTAAAAATAAATTAGTTTCTATTGGTATTTCAGGCTTCAGCGGAGCTGGATCTTCTCCAAATGATAAAAATGACCCTAAAAATCTTTCAGACAATATTATTCCTTACAAATTAGTAGACCACATTCATGAAAGAGAGATTAGGGCTCATAGCTATAAAGATATATTTTTTAGCCCTCACGTTGCTAATTTTTTTAGAGGCATTCTTATCACATCACATGTAGAGCTATCAGATGAAGTAGATCTTGATGCATTAATAAATTTATATAAAATTTTTTATAAAGATAAAAAGCTTATTACCATTATAAACAATGAACCTATGATCAATAACGTTGCAAATACTCATAATGCAATTATTGGAGGCTTTTCAATAGATTTATCAAAAAAAAATATAGTTGTATGTTGTGTCATTGATAATCTTCTTAAAGGTGCGGCAACTCAAGCAATTCAGAACTTAAATATTTCTTGCAACTTAGATAATTTAACAGGGATTAAACATGGCTAAAAAAATATGGAATGCTAACCAAGAAGACTCTTCTTCTGAAATTAGTTTGTTTTTATCTTCAGAGGATATTGAGCTCGATAAGTTTTTATTGCCATATGATATCGATGCAACATCAGCTCACATAACTGCTCTTCATAACATTGGCGTATTAAAGAAAAGTGAATTGTCTAAATTATTAAGATCATTAAGAAAGCTAAAAAAGGAATATCTTGCAGATAAATTCAAGCTTTCAGAAGAATATGAAGACTGCCATTCAGCAATAGAGTTTTATCTTACCGAGGTCCATGGTGATTTAGGGAAAAAAGTACATACTGGTAGGAGCAGAAATGATCAAGTTGCTGTAGCTATGAGATTATTTGCTAAAGAAAAATTAAAAGAACTTAATGGCTTGAATAAAGATATTGCCTCTGCTTTTCTAGATATGGCTATGAAATATGAGAATGACCCAATGCCTGGATATACTCATCTTCAAAGAGCTATGCCTTCCTCATGGGGCCTTTGGTTTTCTGCTTATGCTGAATCATTTATCGATAATTATGATCTTATAAAGGCCACATATGATTGGATTGACTCGAATCCTCTTGGAACAGCTGCAGGTTACGGTGTAAATCTCCCTCTTGATAGAGAATCTACCAAAAAAGATTTAGGTTTTAATAGATTGCAGCTAAATAGTATGTATGTTCAAAATAGTAGGGGCAAATACGAAACACAAATTTTGAGTACAATTAAACAGCCTATGATGGATATCAGGAAGTTTTCTTGGGATATGAGCTTGTTCTTATCGCAAGAATTTAACCTTCTTTCAATTGATAAAAGGTATTCAACAGGCTCATCAATAATGCCTAACAAGCACAATCCTGATGTTATTGAAATTATGAGAGCAAATTATTCTATTATTGCTGGATATGCATCAGAATTAGAAAACTTAATATCTCTACCAAGTGGTTATCATAGGGATTTACAGCTTACCAAAAGAGGTCTCGTTAGAGGCTTCAATACAGCTCTTACAACATTGAGCATTTTGCCTGATTTAATATACAGTATTCAAGTTAATAAAGAGCAGTCTATACAATTCATAGATGATGATATGAAAATGACTGATAGAGTTTATGAATTAGTATCTAAGGGAATGGCTTTTAGAGATGCTTATAATAAAATTAAAACCTCTAAGAAAGATGGCCAAGAAATTTCTAGTAAATTAATTAATTCATCACCTGGTTCACCAGGCAATTTAAATTTAAAAAACCTCAAAAAAAGACTCAAGAAGCAAAAGTAACTTTTATAAGTTAATATTATTTAACTTATGTTAGTACCTGAGCGATACAAATTGGTTTCTATGTCTTTTTTGGCAGTATTTATTTGTTACATAGACAGAGTGAATATCTCTGTTGCTATTATTCCAATGCAAGAACAGTTTGGTTGGACCGAGTCTCAAGTCGGTTTAATACTTGGCTCATTTTATTTTGGGTATATGTTCACGATGGCGCTTGGGGGGTTACTAGCTGACAAGTATGGAGGCAAAATTGTTTTAGCCTATGGCGTATTTTTTTGGTCAATTTTCACTATCCTCACTCCAGCATTCGCATATAGTGGATTTTGGTTATTAATGTTTATAAGAATTCTTATGGGGCTTGGAGAAGGCATTACATTTCCTTCATGGCATGCACTTTACGCTAGATGGATCCCATTCAATGAAAGAACAAGAGCTATTGCAATAACAAATAGTGGGATTTCTGCTGGCACTGTTTTCGGTTATTTAGCAACAGCGCTTATCATTAGGGAATATTCATGGGAGCTTGTTTTTTATGTATTTGGAATGTTTGGAATTGTCTGGGTTTACTTTTGGCATAGATCCATTACATCTAAACCAGAAGATCACCCAAAAATTTTAAAATCTGAGTTAGACCTAATCCAGAAAGAGGCCCCAGCAAAATCTACTGCAGATAAAATTCCTCTATCAAAGCTTATATGCAATGGCCCATTTATAGCTATAGTCATTGCTACATTTTGTAATAACTGGGCGCTATTTACTTTTCTTTCCTATCTTCCAAAGTTTGTTAATAGCCCAGTTTCTATTGGTGGTCTTGGTATAGACCTTGGATCAAATTTATTCATAGCCATCATTCTGTTACCAAGCATAGTATCTGTAATATCTTTAATTGCAGGAGGCTATATTGCAGACATGTTAATTAAAAGAGGCGTAAAAACCATTATTGTTAGAAAAACAGCAAATAGTTTTGGTTTTTATGGAGCAGCATTCTGCCTATATTTAATTTCATTTCAAGAATCAATTTTCAATATAGTTGTACTTCTTTGCCTAATAAATCTTTCAAGCGGAATTGGAGCTGGAGGTTTTGGTGTCAATCATGCAGATCTTGGGCCTAAATATACTGGATCATTGGTGGGTATATCTGGAGGTCTTGGAATGATTGCTGCAATTTTAAGCCCTATTGTCGCTGGATTAATTTTAGAAAGTACAAATTCTTGGGATTTAATTTTTAATATTTGTTGTGGTGCTCTAGTTTTTGGGGGTACGTTTTATCTATTTTTTGCTAGCTCCGACAAACAATTTAATTAGACGCATTAGCTTCTAAACAAATTAGAACCCTAATATAATGAGATATGGATACTAAATTAGAAATTGCAAAAAATTGGTTACCAAGATATACAGGAATGCCACTTGAAAAATTTGGTGATCATATTTTGATTACTAATTTTAAAGACTACATCACTAAGTTTGCAGAAAGATTTTCTGTAGAGATTTATGGAGAAGGAAGAGCCATGCAGGCTTGTACGAATAATGATGGGCTTACCATAATTAATTATGGGATAGGCTCACCAAATGCAGCAACAATAATGGATCTTTTAGTTGCAGTTAACCCAAAAGGAGTTTTATTTCTTGGTAAATGCGGAGGTCTAAAAGATTCCTCTGAAATAGGCAATTTTATTTTACCTATTGGTGCAATTAGAGGGGATGGAACCTCAAATGATTACTTCCCACCTGAAGTTCCTGCATTACCTTCATTCAAATTACATAAGTTTGTTTCAGACATAATAGTCCAAGAAAAAAGTGATTATAGAACAGGTGTTATATTTACAACCAATAGAAGAGTTTGGGAGCATGATAAAGATTTTTTAGAAAGGCTTAAAAAAACAACTGCCATAGGTGTTGATATGGAAACTGCTACAGTATTTTCTGTTGGTCACTACAACGAAATTGCAAGAGGCGCACTTCTTTTAGTCTCAGATGTTCCTTTAACACCAGAAGGGGTAAAAACCGAAACCTCAGACAAGAAAGTCACACAAAAATGGGTAGACCTTCATCTTGAAATTGGCATCAAGGCTATGACTGATATTGGGAAAAGAGGAGAAGAGATAAAGCACTTCAAGTACTAGGGTTGGTTTTACTTAGCTAGATCCTGAAAATAATTAAATACTTCCTGCTTTCCCCTATCTCTTGCGGTTGTCCACTCTTTTGTTGATTTCTTATTAAGAATAACTTTATTTTTATCAAAAACCATGACTCTAGGGACACCTTTATCTTTAGGTATTCCGAAGTAACTAATTAGGTTCATATTTTTGTCATACCTTCCAACATCAATGTGCATAATTTGATATTTCTCTTCCATAAATTTTTTAATAGTAGGAAGTTGCAATGTGCCGTCAAGTATTCTGCAGTCTGGACACCAATTACCACCAAATATAAGAATAGGTTGCTTGGACTGTTCTATGGTTTCATCAATAAATCCATTCACTTGTTCAGGAGAATATTCTACTCCGTTATAAGGCAAAGGAAGAGGCAGCGAAAGCGTATCTGTATCATTTAACAAAATATTTGCACTCATATTAAATGGCATCAAAAATAAATTAACCCAAAGAATTTTATATATATTATTTATCACTGGTTGTAGTAAAGTAGATAATAGATTGTAAAAGATATTAAGGTAAATATATATGTTAGTTTGGTCATTAAGAGCATTTTTATTATTTATGGGGTTTACTTATCTATCAATAGGTATTTGGGCGATATTAGATCCAATCCTTAGAGCACTTGAGCTTGGATATCCATCTTTTTTAGAGGCTGTTGGGTTAACAGTAACTTCAGAAATAGGCTATTCAGAGATTGCTGGATTGTATGGGGGCCTTAATATATCTATTGGCATAATGTGCTTCATAGGCATTTTTAATAAAAATATCTCGCTATTTATAATACGATTTTTGGCAATGCTTGTTGGCTCCATAGCAGCTGGAAGGGTAATCTTTTCACTATTTCCATCAACACCTAGCTTTCTAAATTCCTTTTTTGTTTTCGAAGTTATTGGGTTCCTAATCTGCGTAGTTTTGATAAAGAAATACAGATAGCTAAATAATATTACTCACAAGTAAAATATAAAGAAGGTATCCTGAGACAAAAAATACCCCAATAAATTTTGTTGCTTTTACACTAGAAAATTTTGAGGAGTACGTTGTAGCAACGACGATAAATAATATAGTCGCTGCAATCATGGTTAATATATCTCTTGATAAAATATTTTGTGACAAAGTTACATTTGAAAAAAATCCAATTATTGGTACAACGAGAGTTATATTTAAAACATTTGAACCAATAACATTACCAACAACCATATCATTTTTCTTTTTAAGAATTGCTGAGATTGTCGCTGCTAACTCAGGAAGGCTAGTGCCAATTGCAACAATAGTTAAACCGATTACAAGTTCTGAAACACTTAACATAATGGCAATTTCTTTCGCATGCAGAACCGCATATTTTGACCCTAGAATTAATGCAATCAAACCAATTACTAGCATTCCTAATGTATTAGATGTTTTTAAATCATTTGCATTATCCACCTCTTCTAGAGAGTCATCGTCATCACTTCTAAATTTAAAAGTAATATATGTAAAAATAATGAATACAAAAAGCAAACTAACACTTTCAAAGATGCTGATTTGAAGGTCAAACATCGCAAAGGTTAAGACGAGAGCAGATAATAAAAACGCAAAAAATTGAATCGGAGGAGTTTTCTTAGGAATTGCTGACAACCCAATGCATGACACTCCAAAAATAAGAGCAATATTGGATATATTAGAGCCTATTACTGTCCCAAGCGCTATTTCTTCTGTACCACTTAAAACAGATGAGATTCCAACAAATATTTCTGGAGCCGAGGTACCTAATGCAACAATAGTCAAACCAATTGTAAGCTCACTAAGGCCCAATTTTTTTGCAACCAATGCTGCATTATCAACAAATTTATCCGCACCCCAAACAAGTACTCCAATTGAAAGTATTAAACCTGTAAAGTGCATTAAAATCATAATGTATTTTACAACACTTAATTGTTTATATATATTGAGTTCTTTGAAAAATTTAACTAAGAGGTAATATGAAAATCAACGATCTTTTTAATGTAGCTGGCAAGACTGCTGTTGTAACTGGGGGATCAAGAGGTATTGGAGAAATGATTACTGCTGGTCTATTGGCTAATGGAGTAAAAGTTTATATTACAGCAAGAAAGGTTGGACCTCTTATAGCAAAAGCTGAAGAACTCTCAGAGTTATATAATGGTGAGTGCATTGCTCTCGGCTGCGATCTGAGCTCACCGGAAGGTGTTGAAAATTTTGCAAATCAAATCAAGGAAAGAGAAGATAGTATTGATTTTCTTATTAATAATGCAGGAGCAGCATGGGCAGAACCATTTGATACTTTCTCTGAAACTGGTTGGGATAAAGTAATGGATTTAAATGTTAAAAGTTTATTTTTCTTAACTCAAAAGATGAAGCCACTTTTAGCTTCAAATGCATCGCTAGATGATCCATCTAGGGTCATTAATATAGGTTCAATCGATGGTCTAAATATTCCAATGTTTGAAACATTTTCATATTCAACATCCAAAGCAGCCGTTCACCATCTAACAAGACATTTAGCAAAAAGATTGGTTAGTGAAAATATCCTTGTAAATGCTATAGCTCCTGGACCTTACCCAAGTAATATGCTCGGAGCAGCTGTTGCTCATGATTACTCAGAAATTGCAGTTAGAAATCCACGTAAAAGAGTTGGGACTCCTGAAGATATAGCTGGATTAGTTATTTTTCTTTGTTCTAGAGCAGGGGCTTATACTGTAGGTGAGACTATCGCCAGTGATGGGGGTTTAGTAAAAACATCTGGCCATAATCTAGGCTAGTCTTGTTTTTTAACGTCGATAAAGGCATCGATTATTAGTTTTTTCATCCATTCATGGCCGCCGTCACCTTCATCATTTTTATGCCATGATAGGAAGTACTCCATTTGGGGTAGTTCTGCAGGTATCTCAACAAAGGGCAAACCGTTTTTTCTGGCAAAACTATGAGTTGCTAGTAGAACTGCATCTGTTTCTCTAATAATATCAGGAGCTATCAAGAAATGCTGGCATCTCAGCGCGATCTCTCTTCTATGACCAATTTTTTCTAACTCCAAATCAATCATGTGCAGACCTTTTCTTCGATTAGAAACATTTATAAATTTTTGAGCAAGAAGATCATCGACTGTTAAATCATTAATTTGATCAATTGGGTGACCTTCTCTATGAATCACAACAAAATGATCTTGAAAAACTTTATAAGAATTTATTTCATCAGAGTCTGGGATTACTGGATCAACAACAAAGTCTAAATTATTTGTAGCTAAAGCATGAACTTGGTCCACTCGCCTGTAGTTATAACTTCCAACAGAGATGTTTGGAGCATTTTTATATATCTCTTTCATCATAAAAGGTAAAACTCGACCCTCTGTAATATCTCCCAGGGATAATTTAAAATTTCGCTCAGTAAATTGAGGATCAAAAGAGTCTGGCTCATTCACACTTTTTTGCATTAAAGACAAAGCGCTTTGGATATCAAGAATTATATTTTCAGTTTTTTGTGTCGGAACCATGCCTGAGCCAGTTCTAACAAAAAGCTCATCATCAAATTTTTCTCTTAATCTTGATAAAGCATTACTTACAGCTGGCTGAGTTATACCAACAACTTCAGCTGCTTTTGTAAGGCTTCCTTCGGTATATATCGAATTGAGAATTACAAAAAGATTTAAGTCAAAAGAGCTAATTTTCATATTTAATTATGTATGAGTTATGTTGATTTTTACTGCTTTTCAGTTAATGTATACATAATATAATAACCGTTAAAAGTAACTATTCATAGGGCTTATAACGCAATCAAACTAATCAATATAGTAGCAGGGGAGCCACATGATTGAACTTAGACCACAAGCAGTAGATTTAATTAAAAGAGTAAGAGATTTTATTGATGAGGAGATAGCACATAACGAAAATTTATATCATGAGCAATCTAAAGACGCGAGTGGTAAATGGTTAGTACCTCCCATTATGGAAGAAATGAAAGCTAAGGCAAAAGCTGCTGGCCTGTGGAATCTTTTTTTGCCTGAAAGTGAGAATGGCGCTGGTTTAACTAATTATGAATATGCTCACCTTGCAGAAGCTATGGGGGCGTATGGAATATCATCTGAAGTGTTTAATTGTTCTGCTCCAGATACTGGCAATATGGAAGTTCTTGAAAGGTATGGTAATGATGAACACAAGGAAAAGTACCTCAAACCATTGCTCAATGGTGAAATTAGATCTGCATTTGGCATGACCGAACCTGGTGTAGCTTCATCAGATGCAACCAATATTGCATCCTCAGCTGTACTAGACGGCGATGAATATGTAATTAATGGCGAAAAATGGTGGACATCTGGTGCTGGAGATCCGAGATGTGAAATTATTATATTTATGTGCGTTACCAATCCTGACAATCACAGACATCAAAGACAATCTCAGATTTTAGTGCCTATGAATGCAGAGGGAATTGAGATAAAAAAAATGATGCATGTTTTTGGATATGATGATGCCCCTCATGGTCATGCTCATATTAAATTTACAAATGTAAGAGTTCCAAAAGAAAACCTTTTGCTTGGTGAAGGTAGAGGTTTTGAAATTGCACAAGGTAGGTTAGGGCCTGGAAGAATTCATCACTGCATGAGAGCAATTGGGCTTGCGGAGAGAGCTCTTAAAATGATGTGTGAAAAAGGTATGGAAAGAGTTGCTTTCGGTAAGCCAATTATTCAACTTGGTGGCAATATGGACATTATTGCTAATTCTAGAATCGAAATAGATCAAGCAAGACTCTTAACATTAAGAGCAGCCCATATGATGGATACAGTAGGTAATAAAGTTGCAGCAAGTGAAATTGCTCAAATTAAAGTAGTTGCTCCAAATGTTTGCTGTGATGTAATTGACAGAGCCATACAGATTCATGGAGGTGCTGGTGTTTCACAGGTTTATCCTCTAGCTAATATGTATGCCCACATGAGAACTTTAAGGCTTGCAGATGGTCCGGATGAAGTCCACAGAAGAGCCGTAGCTCGTCAAGAGTTAGGAAAATATAAATTAAATGAGCAAGGTAAGGTAGAGTCTTCTTATATTTCTAGAAGCTAGAAATGTCTAACTTTAACCTTGTCTTTTATGATACCGAGACAACAGGTATCCAAAAAGATTTCAGCCAAATCATCCAATGTGGGTCTGTTTTTACTGATATTGAGCTTAATAGGCTTGAAGAGCAAAATATTGGCTGCGCACCTTTGCCATGGACTATTCCTGCACCAAGGGCAATGCTAACTAACAAAAAAATTGAGCTTTTAAATTCGAATATATCCCACTACCAGATGATGATAGACCTTCAAAGAAAATGGAAGCAATGGTCGTCTGACAAGCCATCTATTTTTATTTCTTACAATGGGCATGCATTTGATGAGGAATTGGTAAGAAGACAGTTTTGGTTAAACTTGCTAGAACCATACACAACGAATACAAATGGTAATGGCAGACTAGATCTGATGCTCATGATTCATAATATTGCTTCTTTCTTTTCTGAGGAAATATCTATGCCATTGTTTGATGGTGGCCCTGGTATATCCTATAAGCTGGAACATTTAGCAAAAGAACACCAAATAAACGCTGAAGATGCGCATGATGCAATAGCGGACTGTAATTTAATGATTAGTCTATGTGAAATTATTAAAGATAGGCTCCCTAATGTTTTTCAATCATTTATAAACACATCGACTAAACAAGGCATCAAAGAGCTTTTATATTCTGATTCATTTTTAGCTCTAGGTGAGATTCACAGAAGGCATGTATTTCAATACCCAGTAGTGTTTTGTGGATCAGACCCATCAAGACCCAATGAAATTGTTCTTTTTGATCTTAGTTATGATCCCGAAGATATTCTTGATTTAGATTACTCTGAAATAAATAAATTAATTCAAGCTAAAGGTAGAGATGGCCCTCTAAAAAAATATAAAATAAATAAAACAATTCCAGTTTGCTCTAGTAATTTGGTTAAAAATAAAGAAATTTTTGATATAAGCTTTGAAGAATTGCAAAATCGAGCAGACATGATTACAAATGATAAGGATTTTCAGTCTAAAATTTCTCAAGCAATGGAAGACAGAATGATGAGTTTTCCTGAACCTGAGTTTGTTGAGGCATCAATATATTCTGGAGGCTTTCCATCACAAAGAGATAAAGACCTGATGCAAGAGTTTCATCTAACTGAGAATAAGGATCTTCTTATAAAAATCTCAAGAAATTTCGAAGATGATCGATTTAAAATTTTTGCAGAAAGAATAATATGTACTCAATACGCTCCAGATGTCCCTGATGACATTAATGCTAGATACAATGAATTACTTGAAGAAAGAACAACCACTGATGGAAAGTGGGGCTCCATCACAAAATCTATTAAAGAAATAGACGAAATGCTTGAGAAAGATTTAAGTAATGAAGATAACAAAATACTTAAAGCCACAAGAGATAAGCTATCTTCTATGGTTTTTGGTGATTAGAGGCTATGAATAATTATTTATTCATAACAATTTATTCTATTTAAAAGTTCTATAGAAGATATTTATAAATTCTGTATAATTTTTTTAACTTAACCTTTTAAGTTAATTTTGCGTCCATAGCTCAGTTGGTTAGAGTACCTGCTCGACACGCAGGGGGTCGCTAGTTCGAATCTAGCTGGACGCACCAATTTTGGTAAATATCATGGAAGATAAACTAAACCTTAAGCAATATATAAGAACTGTTAATGACTTTCCTATTCCTGGAATAAAGTTTAGAGACATCACTAGTCTTATAGAAAGCACAGAGGGCCTAACTAAGTCATGCAATGCCTTTATTGATTTTACTGCAAATTTCAATGCAACAATGGTAGCTAGCATTGAAAGCAGGGGTTTTATATTTGCAGGCCCAATATCTAAAGATCTAAGCCTTCCTTTCGTGTTGGCTAGAAAACCTGGAAAACTCCCAAACGAAACATATAAAAAAGAATTTGAACTAGAGTATGGCAGTACGAGTATTGAGATTCAGAAAAATACCAATATTACAGAAAGAGATAGAATTGTAATAGTTGATGATTTGATTGCGACTGGGGGAACAGCCTTAGCTTGTGCTGAACTAATATGTGAGAACTTTAATGTTCCAAGAGACAATATTTTAATTCTATCTGTAATTGACTTACCAGAACTAGGTGGTTCCAAGAAAATAAAAAACGATGGGTATAATATAGAAGTATTAGTATCCTATTAGCAAATAAAAAACTATGCAAAAAAAAATCATTTCACTCTTATTCTTTTTAATATTTACTAGTTCTAATAGCTATAGTTCTAACAGTTATTTTCCAGCTGAGGATTGGGAATCTTCTTTGCCGAAAGATCAGGGTATTAGTCAAACTAAAATAGATAGCTTGATTGATTTAGCCTATGAAGATAAATCCACCATGGGAATTGTCGTGATTTCAAATGGAAAAGTAATTGGTGAGAAGTATGCACAGGGGTATGACTCTTCTTCACATGGAACATCATGGTCCATGGCTAAAAGCTATTATGCAGCATTGATAGGCATATCAATTGATCGGGGTGAGATAACTAGTTTGGATGATAAAGTAAAAAAATATCTAGCTTATTTCAACGATGAGAGATCAAACATAACTATAAGAGATCTTTTAAACATGTCTAGTGGTCTTGATTTCCCTGAGCACGAACACGAAAGAATGTTTTTTCAAAAAGATCATCTAGATTACGCTCAAAAGGTGGGTGTTGAGAAAGCTGCTGGCATTAAATGGGAATATAACAATGTTAATTCAATGATTATTGGCGATATCCTTTATTCCGCCACTGGAAAGAAAGCAGATATTTTATTTGAAGAAAGGATCCTCAAACCTCTAAATATAAATAGTTATAAATTATGGAAGGACGAGGCTGGAAACGTTCTTGCTTATTGCTGCGTTGATATGTCGGCAAGAGATTATTCAAAAATTGGGCTTTTATTTGCAAGGGACGGTTACTGGGGCGGGAAACAAATACTATCTAAAAATTTTATAGATGAGACTTTTCAAGTTGTATGGGGTTTTTCAGATGACTTTCCCAGAAGTGGATATTCGCTGCATTGGTGGGTTGGTAAACATGATGATAAATCAAAGATATTCCATACGTCTGGTAAATTTGGTCAATATACTTTTGTTGATAGAGAGAATGATATTGTTGTTACTAGAATCACAAAATACCAACAAAAAGATCATGGCGATATTCAAAAATGGGGACCTCTAGGGTATTTCAGATGGCTAGGAGTTGAGCAAGCAATAAAAACGGCGCGTATTTTACTAAACTTTGGGTTAGTAGAAGAGGGCATAGATGTCATAACACCAACAACTGAGGAAGAGGGTGAATCAAAAGAATTTGTTGATAACTTTGAAAAATTTGTCGACCAGATTGCCAACTTAAGCAGGCAGGGCTAGTCTTTTTTAGCAAGAGAAGGATTGATATCCTTTTTCCACTCTTCAAAGTAGTAACCATCATTACCCTGTTTATTAAGGTATCTTACAAATACTCTTCCGTTAATATCCTCAAACCCCTCTTCAAAGGGCTTTCCAGTTTCTTGATTTGGTCTTTTATATCTATCGTCTAGGTCCATACAAATAAAATCATTGGTATTGAGACTGCTATTATTAAGAAATCTAAAGGTAATCCTAATCTCCAATAGTCTGTAAATTTATAATTGCCTGGACCCATAATCACTGTATTACATTGGTGTCCGATTGGGGTTAAAAATGCACAGCTCGCACCTACAGCAACTACCATCAAAAACGGTTCTATCTCATAACCTAATTGAGTTGCAATTCCAGCAGAGATTGGAGCCATAATTACAGCTGTTGCAGCATTATTAATTATGTCAGTGGTCGCCATCGTTACTACCAATATAAGAAACAATAACCAAAATTGGCTTAAATTAACCGCATATAGAGAAATCTGATTCGATATTAAATCGCTCAAGCCGGTTGTTTGCAAAGCACCACCAATTGGTATCATAGCAGCCAGCATTATAACAATTGGCCAATCTATATCCCTGTAAAAATTTCCATCAATAATTTTTATACGTAAAAATGCCAATACACACAACAAAAAAGCAGCAGCAGTGGTTAAATAATTGAATGCTACTAAGGCAATAGAAATAGCAAAAAATATCATTCCTTTAAGCAATCTACTTCTACTAGGTATTGTTTGAAGCTCTCTTTGTCTAAGAGGCATTAATCCAAGATGTTTTATTTTATTAGTTACATCCTCTTCCTCAAGGTCTTTAACTCCAAGAAGCAATACATCACCGGCTCTAAAGGTTTCTCTGGTAAGCCTTGTTCTATATTTAGAACCCTTTCTCCAAAGACCAAGCAAATTTAATTCTTCATATGCAATTTTATAAAAAAAATCGTGCTTTCTTCCAATCAACCTAGATCCTGGAGTAATCATAACTTCTATCTCTTCTAAATCATCTTCTTTAAAGAAGTGTAGTTCTTCTGGAATTGAGAAATCAAATGTTTCTAAGAGGGACGCTAAATCATCAGGAGGTGTTTTTAATACAAGAATTTGATTAGCTTTGACCCTGGTATTATTTTTAACCTTACTAACGGCTCCAGATTCATTCACAACCCCAATTACATCAACATCCTCTCCAGCTATTCTTTTAAATGCTGCCAAAGTCATGCCAATAGAGTTACTATTTTCATTGACTATGACCTCAAACAGATAGCCTTTAAGATTGATTAGAGACGCATTGTTGCTTGCGTCATCCCTTAATAAAATAAAATTACGGCCTATGAATGTAATAAAAAATATACCTAAGAGCGTTACAGCTATACCAACATATGAATAATCAAAAAAACTGAAAGGGCTATTTGAAATGCTAGCCTTATATTCTGAAATTATTATATTTGGTGGGGTACCAATGGTTGTATTCATCCCCCCCAAGATACATGCAAATGCTAAAGGCATAAGAAATCTTGATGGATGCCAATCCATTTTCTGACAAACGTTAAGAGTAATAGGTAACAAGATTGCCAAAGCACCAATATTGTTTATAAAAGAAGAAAGGAATGCTGCTATTAATAGTAATGAAATTAAAAACTGTAATTCTGTAAATTTTCTTGTGCCAATAATTTTTCCAACCAAGCCTGTTAAACCTGAATTTTTTAGACCCTGGCTTATTACAAGAACAAGAGCAACAGTTAGAACTGCTGGATGAGAAAATCCTAAAAAAGCATCAGAGGCAGGAATTACTCCTAAGGTTATGAGTAGCATAAGTGCTGCTATTGTAAGGGCATCGTATCTAAATTTACCCCATATAAAAGCAAAGAGAAGGCCTGCAAGAGTAAAAGAAAGAATTAACTGATCATTCATAAAAATTCTTAGCTAGGCATACTTTCAACATATAAAGAAGTTGATGGATATGCAAACTCTGATCCATCTTCTTTAACAATTTTCATAATGCTAAATATCAACTCTTCTTTTATTCTATTAAAGTCAGCAAAGCCAACAGGATCAGCATAAGCTACAATCCTTAAATCTATTGAACTTGCACCAAGTTCAACAACTCGTACTACTGGATCTAGGTCTGGGTCTGAAACAAAATTATTGCTTTTTAAAATATATTCTTTTATGTGTAATCTAATATTCTCCAATTCTTCTATAGATGTTGAATAGACTAAATTTATAGTCCAATTAATTCTTCTATTTACCATTTCACCATGATTAATTACTTTCACATCTGACAGGTCTTTGTTAGGAATAGTCATTGGTGCTGTATCAAATGTTCTTATTACAGTAGATCTAAAACCTATTGTTTCAACTATTCCATGTAGCTCTCCAGTTACCTCAATCCTGTCTCCGGGTTGGAATCTATGCTCGCCAATAATCAATATACCCGCTATGAGATTCTTAAAGAAATCTTGCGCTCCTAGTGCTACTGCAACTGAAAATAAACCCAATCCAGCTACCAATGGACCAATTTGAATTCCAAAAATATCTAAAATAATTGCAATACCTATTACCCATACAATGAATCTTGAAGCTCTTTCAAGCCACATTTGCATTGACGCTGTTAACCAAGAGCTGGTAGATAAAGCTTCAAATATTGGCTTTACAGCGCTAGAAAGAGCACTAAATATTGTAAATATTACAAAAGCCCTAACTATGTTTGTGGCTATATCTCCAACAATTCCAGAAATAGGCAATATCAAAGTGCAAATATAAAGAGCTACTGTTATTGGAACTAACCCTAAAGGCTTTTTAAGCGCATTAAGTATTTCGTCATCAATATTTGATTCAGTGCTCTCAGCAAGCTTGCCTAAAGAGTTTAATATTACCGATATTACAAATCCTCTAAAGAGAAAAGCTGTAAACAATACAAGCAAAGAAGAGATTATGGACCCAAGACCTATCCCTAGAAAACCTGAATTCCAAACATCTTGAACTAAAACAATAAAGTCATTCATAATAATTAAAATAGTTACCTATTGTTATTTTATATCTATTTTTAATTAATAGGTATAAAGATCACTTTTTACTTTTATCTATAAAAAAGAATGGAATATAGAGTAAGTAAAACATTATTAATGCTATTGGTGTTGTAATTAATAGATGGAAAGGGGGATCTGGAAATAAATCAAAAAGGCTCTCACCAGATGGTTTTTGTGCAAGGTACCAATAATTTGCTGGATCACCTAGAGCAGTATTGATTGTCCATATAGCAGGAAGCAAGGCAAAAAGAGTTATTAAAGATACCAAACCTACATCTTTAAAAAATGGCCTATTTCCGAGCGTTATGGTGGCATATAGAATTCCAAGAACTATCATCCCATGACCTATGTAAAAATAAACATACTCAATATCAAACTTTTGTATATCAGGAGTTATCATCGCAAGAGTGGCGCCAGCCATCCCCCAAAAAAATGCAATTTTATAACAAATTTTTGGACCACCAAGCAAAAACCATGCAACAAAAATTTCAGAAAGGTCACACATGTGAAAGGGTAAAACTTCCCTCCAGTCATAAGGGTTTTCCAAGTAAAAAAGATCCTTGAACGGCGAAGTTACCACATGAGCCAAGATAACATACGCTATTATCTTGGACATATTTTCAGTAGATCGCTGTGTTGCATTTTTCATTTTTAAAGGTATGAATACACATACCAATGTAACAATTAATAAAGTTAGTAAATGAAGGTTAGAAAATAGAACAAATGTATTGTCAGACATAAAGCCTCAAAAATTTATTTGATCTATTATAGTTTAAATTTAAGAATTATCTAATTTTTCAAGCAATAATGACTCGGTAAGAATCGCAGGAAGAATATCGGGTTTTAACATTCCAGGCTTCCAGTATACGTATAAAGGAACGCCACTTCTGTTATAGAAATTTAAAGATTTCAAAATATCACCATCTTTATTAGTCCAATCTGCAACTATGTAATTTATGTTATTTTCAATTAGGTAATCTTTGACAAGAGGTCTCGAGAGAGCAATTTTATCGTTTGCCTGGCAAGTTATACACCAAGCAGCAGTGAAGTTGATAAGATATGCCTGTTTTTTAGCCTGCATTTCATCTTCAATTCCTAGATACCATTGCCCAATCTTATTTGTATTGGTGCTTACCTCAGGGCTAGAATTTGAAATATGATTTATCGAGACAAGCTGGGTAAATATAGAACCCGAAATTACAATAGTAACTAAAATAAGAAAAATAGAATTTTTAAAAGATTTAAATACCCAAATAAGCAGACCAGCTAACAACAAGCAAACTAATAAACTTATTAACCCATCTATATTAGATTGAATACTAAACACCCATATCAACCATAATGCAGTTGCAAACATTGGAAATGCAAAGAATTCTTTTAATGTCTCCATCCACTTACCAGGTCTTGGCATTAGGGATATTAATTTAGGATTTGCACTTAGCAGCATATAGGGCGCCGCAAATCCAAATCCAAGTGATGCAAAAACAGGTAATGTAGTGCCAGATGGCTGAACCAAGGCATATCCAATAGCAGCACCCATAAAAGGAGCTGTGCAAGGAGATGCAACAATTACTGCAAGCACACCTGTTAAGAAAGAATTTAAGTATCCTGAATATGACTTATTACTCAAATCTGATCTAGTTAAAGAGCTTCCTATGTTGATATCAGTCAATAAAACAAGACCTATGATAAACATTACAATTGCTAAAGACGATACTATTAATGGAGATTGAAGTTGAAAGCCCCAGCCAAGATAATTGCCAGACTCTTTCAATGCGATCAAGAGAATTGCAATAGCTAAAAATGAAATTAATACACCTAAGGAAAAGCTAATAGAATGAAGTCTTATCTTAGTTTCAGATTCTCCACTCATCGATACAAAACTTAAAACTTTAAGTGATATTACAGGGAAGACGCAAGGCATCAAATTTAAAATTAGCCCGCCAATAAAAGCAAAAAATAAAGCTTCAAGTATTCCAAATTCATTACTTTCCTCAGCATTTACCATTAAGTTAGAATCTATTAAATAGACACTATCATCTATCTCAATCAAACCTTTGATATTGGTATTATCTAGTTGATTATCTAATAGCTCGACTGATAGAAGGTAGGAATTCTCATATTCAATTAAATTTTGTGTAGCAGCATGATCAACAAAGTCTTGAATTTCAGAAAAGAAGTACACATTTGTGACATTGGAGGTTTTAGAAAATCTTATCTCTAAAGTTTTCTTATTTAAAGTTGCTTCAACTGGAAGAGTGATTGAGGGTATATCTGATTGAATTTTTGCAAGATTATTATCAAATTCAATAGCGTTTAACGAGGTTTTTATTATAGCTTTTTCTGGAATGCATACATCTGCGCAAATAAGAAAGTCTATAGAAACTTCAATAGATGAATCTGAGCCAGTATTTTCGTAATTAAGAACTTTAAAAGGGAAAATAACCTCTTCATCATAACCATATGTCATCAGAGGTGGATAAGGTATTAAATGAGGAGCAGGCCAATTAATTAGGCCTAATTCAAGATTGCTTGGCAGGTCCCATTTGACTTCTAAAGGGCCACCTGAGTCACCAGGATTCTTCCAATAAGTATGCCAGCCACTGTTAAGATCAAACTTTATACCAATAAATGATTCGCTTGTAATAATGCTTTCAGTGCTCTTCACCAAAGATACTTTTGCATGTCCGGTATCTACTTCATTGGAACCTATTCCAATCATTGGGATTAGAATTAGCAGTAATAGTTTATATTTCATAGCCTAATATTATCATTATTTGATTATTGAATAGAGATTTGTGGTCTAATGAATAATATTGGTACAAAGAGGTTTTTTACAATAGCAAAAGTCTATCAATCTATTTTACTGAAGTAATTATTTTGAACTATTTACCGAATTATTTGTCTTAACTTTATGAAATTAATATTTTTTATAACAATCTTTCTATCCTTATCTACATATTCAGAAGAGAGTAAAGATCCGATGATTCAACCGGAAGATATATGGGTTTTAGATACGCATAGCAGTAGGTTTTCAGGAAATGGGCAGGTCCTATATATGATGCCCCAAGATGCGCTGCACACCTATAGAGGAAGAGAGTATGGAGATTGGAATCAATTTTCATATATTGATTCAAGGAAATTAGTAAGACTTAAGAAGGGCTACAGAGTAAAACTTATTGAACCATTTTTTAGTGGTGACATATACAAGGTCAGCCTTTTAGATGGTTTTAGTAAAGATAAGACATACTACCTAATCACAGATGATTTAAATCGAAAATATAAAAAAATGGAGCAGATCGATGATAAAAAATAAATTTTCAATAATTATACTTTTAGGATTATTTACAACTAGTTGTGTAAATATGTCGCAACAGCCAACGACAGTATCTAGAGGTGACGTTCAAAAACAACAGAGTATAACCCTTGGAACTATTTTAGATATTACCAATGTGACAATTGAAGGTGACAGAAGGCTTGGTGCAGCAGCAGGTGCGGCAATTGGAGGAGTTGCAGGTAAAAATACAACAGATTCTGATACTGAATCAGATATTGCTTCTGTTCTTGGTGCTCTTGCTGGTAGCGCTATTGGAGCAAATATAGGCTCAGCAATGACTAAAAAAAATGGGGTTGAGCTTTTAATTGAGACAACTTCTGGGAGACTAGTGTCCATTATTCAAGAGTCGAGCGATGTTAGATATGAAAAAAATCAGAAAGTAAGAATAATAAAAAGAAATGGAAAATCGAGAGTTCTGCCAATTGATTGATGATAGAAGAACCTGTTGAAATTTATAACAAATCCTTAGATATTTTATCTCGAAGAGAGCATTCAAAAAAAGAAATATTAGACAAGCTTTCAAAAAAATTTTCTAATTCAGATTTGATTGAATTAACTATCCAAAAGTTAGAAGATAATAATTTAATTAACGATGCAAGATTTTCAGAACATTATGTTGCTGCCCGAAAAAGGAAGGGTTTTGGGCCAAAGAAAATCTCTTATGAGCTTCTATCAAAAGGAGTGGAAAGCTTTATAGCAAATGATGCAATATCAGAATCAGGTGAATGGAAAGAATTAGCACATCAAGTGTTTAATAAAAAATTCAGAGATGGGGTGTCAGCTGATTTTAAACTTAAAGCAAAGCAAAAAAACTTTTTAATAAATAGAGGCTTCTCTTTTGCAGAAATCGAGTCAGTTTTTAACTAGGCCATGTTATGATCAGCCCATATGTCATATGAGGTTCTAGCAAGAAAATATAGACCATCCAACTTTGAGGAGGTTGTAGGCCAGCCGCATATAATTCAAGCAATCATAAATAGTATTGCTTCAAATAAAATACACCAAGCTTATATATTCTCAGGAACTAGGGGTGTGGGCAAGACGACACTGGCAAGGATACTGTCCAAATGCTTGAACTGCTTATCATCTGATAAACCTGTTACAAAACCATGTGATAGTTGCACAGTATGTGATGAAATAAAAAATGGAAGACATTTAGATTTTCTTGAAATTGATGCCGCATCAAAAACTGGCGTTGATGATATGAGAGAGCTGCTTGACACAGTCCAATATAAACCGTCATCAGGAAGATACAAGATCTATCTGATAGACGAGGTTCATATGTTATCAACAAGTAGTTTCAATGCTCTTCTTAAAACCCTAGAAGAACCGCCATCGCATGTGATATTTATTTTCGCAACGACGGATCCTGAAAAAATACCAAAGACAGTCCAATCAAGGTGCCTTCAACTTAATCTCAAAACTATCAATAGAGATAATCTTGAAGCTCATCTGCAAAATGTAATTAATTCTGAGAAAATTAAACATGATAAAAATTCTTTAGCCTTAATTTCAGATTCAGCTCAAGGTTCTGTAAGAGATGCTCTAACGCTATTAGACCAATCTATAGCTCATGGCAATGGGGCTTTAAATGAAGCTGATGTGAAAGCTCTGCTTGGAACAATTGACGACTCACTAGTTTCTGAATTAATTGGCGCCGTTGTTAATGGTGAAGCTGAAAAGGCATTCAATATTTTTTATAAGATAGAAGAGCTAACGCCTGAATATGAAAATGTACTTAAGCATATTATTAGCTTCATTCACAAAGTTTCTTTAGAGCAAGTACTTAAAAGTTCAAATAAAGAACCTATAAGAAATATGGCACAATCTGTAGATAAGGAATTTATTCAATTAATATATGAAATAGCCGTGAACTCATATTCCAAATTTAGCATTCACCCTAACCCAAAAGAAGCTCTAGAAATTTGTATTCTTAGAATGCTGGCTTTTAATCCTTTAGCAAGTATCCATGATAAAACTAAATCGCCAAATGAAACTTTGAGTGAAAAAAAAAACTTAACTCAACCAGTTAGCAGCTCTAATAAAACTGAATCATTTGAAATCAAACAAAACATTATTGAACCTGAAGTAAAACCAAGCTCAGCTCAACCCCAGTCATTAAAAATACTTTCCAATCAAGACTGGATAGCTTTTTTTAGAGAACTTAAAATGAGTGTTTTTGTAAAAAATTATTATGGGAATTTTACTTTTTTAAAAATGAAAAATAACGAAATATATTTAGGTGGAGATCTTGAAAAGAATGACATTCCTCTAAATGTTAAAAAGGAATTTGAAAACATTTGTACAGAGGCTTTCAAGGCAAAAATAGTAATTAAATTAGAGCAGTCAATTACTACTGAAGGCCCTTTACAGTATGAAGAAAAAGAAAATAAAATAAAGCAGGAAAAAGCAGAAGACAATATAAAAAATAATGATGCAATTAAAAATTTTATGACAAAATTTGATGCAACTATAAAAGAAAAATCTATTAAACCAATTAACTAGCATGCAAACTGACTTACTAAATGATTTAATAAACTCTTTAACTATTTTGCCAGGTGTGGGAAAAAAGTCAGCTCAGAGAATGGCTTTATATCTTCTAGACAAAAACAAAGATGGAGCATCTTTGCTATCAAAGACCCTTCAGGACGCCGTAGAAACTATTGGTAGATGTAAAAGATGTAGGATGTTGACCTCCAATGAATACTGTAAAGTTTGTTCAGATACATCAAGAGACAATCAAAGTATTTGTGTTATCGAAAATCCATCAGACATGTTGGCTATAGAGTCAACGGGAGGTTTTCGAGGTAAATATTTTGTATTACTTGGCAGATTGTCCCCAATTGATGGAGTAGGTCCGGAGGATCTAGGGATAGACCAACTACTAAATTTAATTAGCAAAGAAGATGTTAAAGAAATAATTCTTGCTACTAGCTCAACAGTTGAGGGTGACGCAACAGCAATATTTATTAAAGATCATATAAAAGATATTAAAGTTTCTAGAATTTCATATGGTATACCTATTGGTGGAGAGCTAGAATATGTTGATGGAAATACTATTGCGAGAGCAATTCAAGGGAGAACTGAAATAAATGTCGATTAAATCAGATAAATGGATAAAAGAAATGTCTACTTCAAATGGAATGATAGAACCTTTTTCTGAAAACCAAGTTAGATTGGATTCAAGTGGTAATAAGCTTATTTCTTATGGCGTATCTAGTTTTGGGTATGATGTAAGGTGCTCAAATGAGTTTAAAGTATTTACTAACATTAACTCAGCTGTTGTCGATCCTAAAAATTTTGATGCTAATAGTTTTGTTGATGTTAAATCCGATGTTTGTGTAATTCCTCCTAACTCTTTTGCTTTAGCAAGAACAATTGAATATTTTAAAATACCTAGAAAAGTGTTGACTATTTGCCTTGGAAAATCGACTTATGCTCGATGTGGAATTATTGTTAATGTAACGCCTTTAGAGCCTGAGTGGGAGGGTCATGTAACACTTGAGTTCTCAAATACTACAAATCTACCAGCAAAAATTTATGCAGGTGAAGGCGTTGCCCAAATGATATTTTTAGAATCTGATGAAGATTGTGAAGTTAGTTATAGGGATAGAGGCGGAAAGTATCAAGGTCAAACTGGGGTAACACTACCCAAGACTTAATATTTTTTCCAAGGAAAGTGTTTGGTTTTTCTTTGGATCTAGATCAATATCTTTTATTTTTACGAACATATAACCTAAATCTTCTGAGATTAAGTAAATTGTTTTTCTATCATCATACTTCCTCAGCCTTGTGACTTCGATGCAAGAATATTTATCATCTCCAACATAACAATCTACATTTTCTGATGTAACTTTGTAAAAATTAGGCTCAACAGTTCCATCTTTCATTTCTATGATATCTATAGAAAAGTCTTTATACCCATCAAGAACATTCATTCTTACTTGTATTTGAGCATTTAAGGGGTCTAAAACTGATTTTGATATTGCATTAGCAGACCATTCATATCTACCCTTTGAATTTATTGAATTCTCAATATTATTAAAAAATAATTTCTGGCTACGATTGGCTATTGTTGGTTTAACACCAACAGAATATTCTTTACTCTCAACCTTGTTATTAAGAAATTTAAAATCAGTTTCAATATCAAGTTTTATAAATGATTTATTTGCTTTAAAAGATAGCGACGAGGCACCATTCTCTTCAATAATAAGCTTACGAACACCTAAGATATCACGATCAGATGATTCCCATCTATATTCAGCAACATAATTTTCTATGCTGAATACATTAATTGACAAAAACAGAATGCTGAATATGTAACTAAATTTCATATTTTTTTTGAATTGAATCATTAATTGTACCCATATTTTTAAATATAACTTTTTTTGATTTCTTGTCCCAACGTATATTTTCTAAACATATATTTTTTATGACAAAAGGAAACATTGAATGTTCAATAATATGAATCTTTTCTTCGAGCAACTCTTTTGTTTTAATTTCCTTAACGTCAAAAGCAGCTTGCGCAATTAACGGCCCAGCATCAAGTTCAGATGAAACATAATGTATTGAAATACCATGTTTTTTATCTTTGTTATCTATTACCTTCTGATGTGTATTTAGGCCAGGGTATAAAGGGAGAAGGGAAGGGTGAATATTAATTATTTTTCCATCAAAATAATCTGTTATTTTTGAGGTTAGTATTCTCATGAAGCCAGCTAAAACAATTAAATCTGGTGAAAGTGATATTAGTTTTTCTAAAAGAACAGCATCAAAATGATTGCGACTATCATATTCAAGATGGTTTAAAACAGCAGTTTCTAAATTCTCACTTTCTGCTCTTTTTAAACCTAGGGCTTGAGGGTTATTGGAGATAACAGCAACAATAACGCCATTAATATTGCCAGCATTAATATTATCAATTATAGCTCGAAGGTTAGAACCATTACCAGAGAGCAAAACTACTATTCTTTTCATAGAGATAATTTTGACATTTATATATAACTTATATGAGTTTGAGCATTTCTTTCAACACAACCAATCTCAAAATTCTTATATCCATGACCATCAATTATTGACTGAATTGATGATACATCTTCAGTATTAACAATGAGCACCATTCCAATACCACAGTTAAATATCCTATACATATCTTCCTCTGTAATATTGCCATTATCTTTAAGCCACTGAAATTCTTTTGGTAAATCCCAAGATTTTTTGTAGACTTTAACAGCCATATTTTTAGGAATTGATCTTGGAAGATTTTCGGTTAGGCCACCGCCTGTGATATGGCTCATACCTTTAATTTTTTGATTTTTTGTTAGATCTTGAATTACCTTTGGGTAGAGGTGTGTAGGTTTTAAAAACAAATCAACCATTTCTTTTTTTTCATCATTTGAGCATTCACTTTGCTCTAAAACTTTTCTTATAAGAGAATATCCATTTGAATGTGCACCACTTGACTCAATTCCAATAAGAATGTCCCCATCTTCAATATCATCGCCTTTAATGATTTTATCTTCATCTACGCAGCCAACCGAAAAACCTGCTAAATCAAAATTATTATCAATATAGTGTCCTGGCATCTCAGCTGTTTCACCACCTAAAAGGGCGCAGCCTGACGCTCTGCATGCTCTTGCTATACTTCCAATAATTAAAGATGCTTCCTTAACATCTAATTTAGATGTTGCAAAATAATCAAGAAAAAATAAAGGTTGCGCACCACATGTAACTAAATCATTGACACACATTGCAACTAAATCTTGCCCAATATTTTCTAAGTTATTATATTGCTGAGCTAGAGCAACTTTTGTTCCAACCCCATCAGTACATGCAACTAAAACCGGATTTTGGAAATCGTTATTTAATCTATACATTCCAGCAAAACCACCGATACCACCTAAAACATCTTTTCCTTGAGTTAGCGCAACATCACCTTTAATAAGCTCAATTAAATTATTTCCAGCAGTGATATCTACTCCAGCAGATTTATAAGGATCATTATCTATATTTTCTTTTGTCATTTAGAATACCTATTGTGATGAATTATTTTAGCAACAATATCAATTATATATTTCTTTTAATAATTATCTTTTCTAATCTCTCCTTTGGAAAGGAGTTTGATCAACTTTTTAAAATAAATCATAAAATTGAGAGCGGACAAAATATAGATACCTCTTTGAATAGGTCATTTGATGACATGATTTATAGGTTGAGCGGCTCTACAAAACCAACCAATGTATGGAAAATAATTAATGCTGGTAATGCTCGAAAAGACTTTATTACAAAATACTCCATAAAAAATATTAGTGGTACTTCATATATTTTTACAGAATTTAATCAGACTTTGCTAGAGCAGACTTTCTTTGATCTTAATATACCAATTATTGGTAAATCTAGACCAGTTTATATGATTATGCTTGAAGTTGATGATGGCTTAAATAGCCCTTATTTTGTTTCGGAAACCTCATCTAATAATTTAGATAGACTATTACAAAGCCAAATAAGTGAGCTCGCCTCCAAAAGAGGAGTGTTTATTGTTCTGCCATCATTCGATCTAAAAGATAGCGAAAATATTCTTTCATATAATTATCTTGTTGAGCCAGAAAAGTATCTTGAATCTAAATATGATTATGATCACTTAATAAGTATTAAAGTTATAAAAACCGGTATCAATGAGTGGAAGGTGGCTGGAGGTCTAGAGGCAATGCTTGGATCAAAAAATTTTAATAGAGATTTTCTAAATATATTTTTTAATATGCTTGATAGAGAAGTTTCAACTTCATTAAATCTTAAAACTATTTCTTATGAATCTAATAATAATTTTAGTCTTAAGATTACAAATATTAATAGCGTAAATGACTATGAAAAAATAAAGGATCTGCTTTTTGGAATCATTGGTTTAAACAATATAAAGATTAATAAGTTTTCAAACAAAACTCTATTTTGTGAGATAAATTTTTACGGAAAGTTAGGGTCTTTATTGCAAGAGATTGATGAAAATTCTTACCTAAATTTGTTAAATACTAGTGATTTAGAGGAAGATATTTCTATAGAATATAAATTATGAGCAGATACTTTATATTTATTCCAAATTTCCTATCTATTATAAGGATAGGCTTGGTATATCCAATTTTAAATAATATAAATAATGCTGATTACTTAGAAAGCTTAATATTTTTTGCCATAGCCTCTATAACTGATGCGTTAGATGGATTTCTAGCACGAAAAATGTCCTGGCAAACAGACTTGGGTAAAATTTTAGATCCTGTAGCAGACAAACTGCTTTTATCCGGTTCAATTTTTATTTTATGGATAAATGACCTTTTACCTTTTTATGTATTCTCTATCTTATTGGCTAGGGACGTAATAATTCTTTTGGGCGCATCAGTTCATATGACAATACTAGAAACTGGAACACCTTTGCCAAATTTTGCTGGAAAAATAACAACGGTCTTGCAGGTAATCTATATTATATTAATTCTTGTATTTAAAAGCCTATCATTTGATTTTAACCTTGAATGGTTTGGGCTAATTGTCTCTACTTTTACTCTTATTAGTTTATATATTTATGCCAGGTCATGGTTCAAAGCCCTTAAAAAAAATCATGATGACTAATCCAAAACAATTAACTTTTCCATGGGAGAAGACTTTCAAATCATCCTTTGATGGTTTTTTTTGCGATAACAAAAATACTGACTTGGTAAATAATTTGAGGCTAATTGAGGGTGATGATATTTTTATATATGGGCCGTCTAATATTGGAAAAACTTATTTATTACAGGCACTAGCAAGTTTTTATAGCGATTTAAATAAATCCTCTTTATATATTCCGCTTTCAGATATTAAAAATTATGATACCAATATTATAGACGGTACACATGAGGCAGATTTAGTATGTGTTGATAGTGTTGACGAGATAGCCGGGATAATGGACTGGGAGGTAGCCTTATTCAATCTAATTAACAATGCATCACTCACTAATTGCAGGTTAGTATTTTCAGCTTCAATTAATGTTGGAACGCCTAATTTTTCACTGCCTGATCTTGATTCAAGAATTAGAAAATTAGATTCATATGAAATGTTTTCAGTTCAGGACAACAACCTCAATCGCGCCCTAATGCATATTGCACATTCTAGGTCTATTAATCTTGGTGAGAGGGAGGCTAATTATTTACTTTCTTACACAAAGAGAAATCTGTCTGACCTAGTCGGAATTATCGAGAGACTTGATAGCCTCTCGATGGAGCTTAAAAGAAAAATAACAATTCCTTTAATTAAAGATTCTCTATAGCATCACATTCAAAACAATAAGCCATGATACTTTCATCTTCTAGGCTAATAATTTTTGAATACTTAGATGTCTTATTTAATAGGATTTTTATGCTTGGATCAACCTTAACTTGGTAGTCAATATTTTCAAGAACCTCTTGTAAAAATGCATCTAAAGGATCTAATTCTTTTCTGTAAGTTTTAACTGAATAATCCTCAATATCTGCCATGTCAGCTGCAGATGACAAAGCGTCTTCTAGGTCACCCATTTTATCAACAAGACCTAATTCAAGTGCCTTAACTCCCGACCAAATTCTTCCACCCGCTATAGGAAGAACATCAACATAAGCCATGTCTCTATTTTCTGCTACTTTGGTTACAAACTTTTTGTATATGTTATCTATATTTGATTGAATTATATTTTTTACATAGTCTGGCATAGCCTCTCTTTCATCCCATTCACCAGCTTTTGTTGAACTTACACCATCTACTGATATGCCTGCCCAATCGTATAAACCATCCATAGTAGGGATAATTCCATATACACCAATTGATCCAGTGAGAGTATTTTCTTCAGCCCATATTTCATCAGAGTTGGTTGTCACCCACACCCCACCAGATGCTGCTACATCTCCCATTGAAGTCACCACTGGTCTGCCAGAATCCTTGAATTCTTTTAATGCATTTGTAATCAGCTCACTAGCCCAGACATCTCCACCAGGGCTATTAACTCTTAAAACCATTGCTTTAATATCTTGATCTTTAGTTGCAGACTGAATATTTTTAACAATAGTATCTGAGCCAGCAATACCATATGCTGCTTCTCCAGTCATGATTGCTCCTTCAATATTAACAACCGCAATCTTATTAGACGATTTACTTGCATCAGCTTCAATAGTATCTAGATAGTCATATATGGATATGCTGTCTGGAAATGCATACATATCATCTTCTTCGTTAGGGAATTGCTCAAACATGTAATTTCTAATTTCTTCTCTTGTGACCACTTTATCAACTAAACCTATATTTAGCGCAACCTCAGCCGTTTCTGGGTTCTCAGTAAACAACACATGAGCATTATCTCCATAGTTTTGAATAGTACCCTTTGGTAATTTTCTGCCTGATTCCATCATAGACGTCATTTTTTCCCACATAGGTTCTGCGAATGCATTCCATGCAATCTTGTCATTTTCACTCATAGAATCTCGAGTGTATGGTTCAGGACCAGATTTAAAGTCCCCAGCAGTAAAAACGTTATAGTTTAGTTTTATATTTTCATATAAATCAACGTAGTATTCTCTTTTCCTTGAAAAACCGAATGCTTCTACTCCTCCATACTCATTCACCAATACCTCATTAGCTTGTGAGCTTATAAGGTAGGCGTTATTTCCATAGCGCTCAGCATATGCAATCACTCTTTTACCATTATCTTTAACATTTTTAACTGCTTCAGCAATCTTAAATGCAGAAGCCCAATACATACCAAGCTGAGAAACATTCACATACACAGCACTTAAATCATCATCAGTTGCAGCTGCATTGAGGACATCCAAAAGGTCTTGTAATTCATATTGTTCAGCATTAGAACCGCCATTTAACAAACCTTCAATTGAAACGTTGTTAGAACCAACCACCTCAGTGTCTACCACTACTCCAATTGGCTTAAACCATAAAACCTTATTTTCTGCTGTAACCTCTTCAGATTCTCCAAAAGAGGCAAATATACCACCTATAAATGAGAAAGTTATTGCTATTAAGACTATAGCAGTTACACCATTTACAAGTATTTTCCTTGTCATAGCTAAAAAACTATCAGCCTGTTTCCATATTGAATTTGATTTGCTCATTTATAACTCCATAAAAATTGTGGATAAATGATAAGGTAAGAGATTTTGAATGTAAAGGTTACTTTACAAAATTAATTTTCTTAGGACCAAACAAGCAATGAATAAAAAGATATATTATAAGAATTAGCTCAACCACATCCATATAAAAGAATGTCATTCCAAAAACTCTTAAAGAAACAAATAGAAAATAGATCAACAATATAAAACAAAAAACTTGATAGGATTTTGCTGAATTTATTGCCGCTCTAGCTATAAATATTATTATCGGCATAGACCAAATGATAAATGTAAGCAAAGTAATTCTTCCTGTCATATATATTAAAAACTTGGTAATAATCAACAATAAAGATAAGCAGATTGTTATATTTTTATATTGATTTAAAGAAAGATTCATTTTGTCATCTTTAGAATTTGATTAGCCAATCTAGACCCTGATTTTTTTGCTATTTGATACTCATGAGGCGTTAGTTCTGAGCTAGAATTAAAACTCTCAACATGTGATGGTCCATAAGGTGTTCCACCAGATTTAGTATCGTTAAGCTCATTGAAGGAGTAGGGGGTTCCTTGAATTATCATTCCATGATGTAGCATAAATGTTATTAAATTATACAAAGTTATTTCTTGGCCTCCATGCATTGAACCTGTGGATGTGAATGCAAGCCCAGGCTTATCAACAAGTTGATTTGTTGCCCAAATATCCCCAGTAGAATCCAAAAAGTATTTTAAAGATGATGCCATCGAGCCAAATCTTGTTGGAGATCCAATAGCCAATCCCGAGCATTCAACGAGATCCTCTTTGGTGCAATAAATTTCATTTTCCACTGGAACAGATGGCTCTGTTTTTTCAATATTAGATGAAACTCTTGGAACGGTTCTTATTTTTACATTCATACCAAATTCTTCCGCACCATCTGCTATTGCGTGTGCTAATTTTTTAGTAGAGCCAGAAGTGGAATAAAACAATATTAATAAAAATCTCTTATCCATATATATAACTTTAGTTTAAAATGTTGTGTATGAAAAAATTAATTATATCTTCATTATGTATATTGTGTTTAATTGGATGTCAGAAAAATGATATCGAAGTTCACAATGGAAACAATACATCATTGTCTAAACTTAACGAATCATGGTTAGTGATTAATTACTGGGCTGATTGGTGCCCACCATGCCTTAAGGAAATGCCAGAACTGGTCGACTTTGCAAATCAAAATACAGACATAAACGTTTATGCCTTTAATTTTGACCAGCTTGAAATTGAAGACTTAGAGCCACAAATTAAAAGATTTGGTGTCGATATACCTTCCATGTTGACATATCCTGGAGATATTTGGGGTATGGAATCTCCGCAGACACTACCTGCTACATATTTTATTAACACAGAAGGGGTTGTTGTTAAATCATTGTTCAAGCCACAAACAGCTGAAACCTTAAATGCAATTCTTTCTGAAGTTAGAAATTAGAAATCGTTTTAATAATATTTTTATTCAAGAATAATTCAGGATTAACTCTTTCCTTGTTTAGATAAACAGTCCAATGAAGATGAGGCCCAGTAACTCTTCCTGTTGATCCAACTAAACCTATTTCTTGACCTTTATTAATTACCATACCCTCTTCAACAAGAATCTCACTCATATGGCTATAGGAGGTTAGTAGACCCATGCCATGATCAAGTAATGCATATTTACCACCATAGAAAAAATCACCAACAAGAACTACCTTGCCATCAGATGGTGAAAAGATAGAAGTTCCCTTTGGCGCGGCAATATCAAGCGCCATGTGTGGTGATCTAGGGATATCGTTTATATATCTTTTCTTCCCAAATCTGCTTGAAATAATACCGTCTACAGGCAAGTTAAAGTCTAGATCTGATAAAGACTTGTGAGAATATAAAGCAATATTTTTTTTGATTAAAAGAGCCTCTTTTGTTGCCCTTGAGGCATTCTCTTTGCTCAACATGACCTTAGATGAATCAGCTATATTGATTCTAGATTCACCATAATCTTTTGGGAGTACGGTAATTTTATTATTTCCAATACTTATAATTTTTTCTTGAAGAGAATAGGGCATGCCAATAATTACATACCTGATTTCATCATATTCTGTATAGAAAATTTGCTTATTACCCAAATCAATTTTAGACAAAGGAGAGATAATAATTTCACCCGATATGCCGCTAATTTTATTTTCTGCAAAAATTGAAAAACTAAATGAAATGCAAGTTAGAAAAAATATTTTTTTAAACATCTTCAATTTCTTGAATTTTTAATTTAGCTGAACCCTTCCCAAATCTTGCAAGAACCTCTTCACCTAGTTTTACATTTGAGCTAGTTTTTACTGCCTCACCATCTTTATTATGAATAATTGAATACCCTCTATCTAATATTGCCAAAGGATTGAGTATTTGAAGGTTTTTTTGAACTTGATCAACTCTATATTTTTTTGAAACAGAAACATTTTTCATATTTACAAGTAGAGTTTGATAGTGAGAATTAGTTTTTTCTAATAGTTTTTTTATAAGGTCTGAAGGGTTTCTTTCTTGCAGAACCTTTGTTAGAAATTTAAGATCTTGAGCGCTTTTGTAAACAGAGCTTTTTAGAGACCTTTTCATTTGCAGCTCTAAATTATCAATTTTTTGTATTTTTTCTCTTAAAATAGAAACTGGGTTCTTAAGATTTGCCTTAAGCAGCTCAAGAGTTCTCTTTTTTTTCTCAATTAATTTTCCATGCCTTGAGATAAATTCATCCTGGAGGTTGTTTAATATATCACTCAGCCTGAAATAATCTTCGGTTATTATTTCAGCTGCAGCAGTTGGAGTAGGCGCTCTCATATCCGCTACGAAGTCAGTGATTGTAAAATCAATCTCATGACCAACTCCAGAAATTATTGGAATCTCAAAGTTATATATGGCCCTTGCCAAATCCTCGTTATTAAAACACCATAAATCCTCTATAGACCCACCACCACGAGTAATTATCACAGCATCAACTTTATCATTATTTGATACATTAAATTTTTGAATTCTTTTAAGAGCGCTAATAATTGTTTTTGAAGCTAAGTCCCCTTGAACCACTGCTTCACTTATAGAAATATTAGCAAAAGGGCATCTTCTTTTCAGCGAGGAAAGAATATCCTGAAAGGCAGCTGTTGATGAGGAGGTAACAATGCAAATATGTTTTGGGAATCTTGGAAAAGGCATTTTTTTTGTTAAATCAAACAAGCCTTCGGTATCTAATTTATTTTTAAGCATCTCAAATTGCTGCATCAAATCACCGGCTCCGGCTAAACGCATTGATTTTGCTATTAATTGATAATCACCTCTTGCAGCATAAATGCTTACTTGACCAGTAAGTATGCATTTGTCTCCATTTTTTGGAGAAAATTTAAGCCTAGAGTTAGCATTTCTAAACATTGCACATCGAATTGAACCACTTTCATCTTTTAATGAGAAGTAAATATGACCAGATGAAGGTTGCGAAAGATTGGATATTTCTCCCAGTACAGAAACGTTATTAAAGTTATGTTCTAGGAGTCTTTTTGCAGCATTATTTAATTCACTTACTGAGATAATTTCATTATTCTGTTCTACAATGCTTTGATCCATTTAACGATTATACTTTATGCCTTTCAATATTCATCGAGCTAATTACTTTTTATTACTTGCATTAGGGGCGACTTTAATTGGCTTTGCTCCAATTTTTGTTAAATGGAGTGATTTATCACCATCGTGGATACTTTTTTATAGAATGCTCTTAACACTACCTTTTCTTGTACTTTTAAATTTATTTATTAACAAAAGGTTTTCTTTTAAGGTACGAAACAAATCTACAATTATTTATACAGCAATAGCGTCAGCAGGGTTCACTATTGATTTGATCTTATGGCATTGGAGCATGGGAATAACTTCTGTATCTAATGCAACAATTATTATTAATTCCGCGCCTATTTTTGTTGCATTTCTGACATTCCTTATTTTTAAACAGCGTTTAGAGAAAAATTTTTTAATCTCATTTTTAATAACATATGCAGGAATAGTAGGGCTAATATTTTTTTCTAACAACTATGCTAATGGAAAAGTTATTGGAGATCTAATGTGTTTGCTTGCAGCCTTCTTTTATGCAATTTATCTTCTTGTCATATCTAGACTTGGTAAAGAAAGCGCTCTAACTATAATTTTTTATACAACTTTTTTTTGTTGTTTATTTTCTTTGCCATTTGCCTTTATTGAGTCGGGCTTATCCATGCCTTCAACAAAATTTGAATGGACTAATTTATTGTTGCTTGCCTTATTGTGTCAATTTGGAGGTCAGTTTTTAATAACATATGGTATATCTAATATTTCAGCATCTAATGGATCAATAGGACTTTTACTTCAACCATTAACGGCTACGATTTTAGCTGCATATATTTTTAATGAGTTGATTAACACTTCGCAATTAGTATTTATATTTATAGCTCTGTTTGGCATATATTTAGCAAGATTAAATATTGCTAAAAAGTAGCTTAAATATAGTCTATCCAAAATATATTAGATCATAAAAAAACAATAGACAAAATAAATAAGGTTTCTATAATGCTCTATAGTTTATGGCTATTTATAAAAAAAGCTATGAACATAGTGGGGTGATTAGCTCAGTTTGGTAGAGCATCTCGTTTACACCGAGAGGGTCGGCAGTTCGAACCTGTCATCACCCACCATTTGAGTTGAATTT
>Ga0208965_1000092_pt1 | contig 41335 bp, 31 predicted proteins | sample AOAMet1_07_M0_10_2_FD_188230 | JGI IMG/M metagenome (GOLD analysis project Ga0208965, IMG submission 188230) | Ammonia-oxidizing marine microbial communities from Monterey Bay, California, USA - CAN11_07_M0_10 (SPAdes) | ecosystem: Environmental > Aquatic > Marine > Intertidal zone | place...
AGGACTTAAACGCAATGGTTGGCGCTTCGCCATGGATGGTCAGGTGCTTTTTTTGGTGCAACAATTTGGAGGCATGGACCTTCTGCAAATTCCAGATTCTGTCATCGGATTCATTCCCCAAGGCGAACGTCAGGATTGGTCAGCCGTAACGTACAAGCGTTATTCGAATGGCATCGAAACGGATACTGTGCCAATGGTGGCGCTGCGCAACGTTGTTTTTTCCACGGCATTGCATTTGGGTTTTTCCTTAACCCACCGTTTGGGATGGAACGTTCGGATTTACGCTGGCGCAATGCTAAATTGGCAGTCGGTCGACCGTGTGCAACTTGAAAAGCCTGAAATCGGGGGAGTCCCATGGCGCCTTCGTTCAGCGGATGCTCGGCAAATCCTGCCCGTTACAGGTTTGGAAGTTGGGAGGATACTCTTTGAGTCAAACGCTTGGAAATGGTCCGCCCATGGCTCGGTAAAAGTCATGCCGAATTCGATTCAAAATCATTGGATTGGAATAGGATTAAGTGCTACCGTAAAGCCAGAGCTGTGAAGTATATTCTGTAACCGAATTGATTTGAAATTCATATCTTGTGAAAAGTATGCGAAACACCCACCTTCATTTGAGAGCAATCGTCGGACTTGGCTTTATGGCAGTTTCGATGCTTGGCGCGTCCCAGACGGTTCTGAATGGTGGTTTCGAGCAGGTCAATGACTACCCGTCAATGCCAGGAGCGATTGAGCTTGCCGATCATTGGCTTAACATCAGTTCTGCATCAAATGCACCAGACTTGTTCCACGTTCTCGGCTCTGACGCAGGAGATCTGCCTGAGACGCCGGTCGCTGTGGTGATGCCTTTTCAAGGGATGGCCATTGCGGGTTTTTCACCTTACAACATCCTCAACGATGGTCGCAGACAATACTTGGGCGGTTCATTCAGTGATGCGCTAATCGTTGGACAGCGCTATCAAATGACGCTGAATATGACCAATGGTGAGATTACCGCATTTTCCAATGCGGGACTTGGCCTTGCTGGTTTGGGAATGCGATTTTCGAACGGTCCGATGGAGCAACCAGGAGTTGGGGCGATTGACGTTGAGCCGCATTTTGACTACACCCCTGTCTTTTATAACCGCGAGTGGCAGCAGATTTCATTCAATTTTGTAGCGCAGGAACCATGGACGCACTTCACATGGGGTTTGTTTGGAAATGAGCCAGGAGACGTGACCGAGGAACACGGCGAAAACCCGACCAAAGTTTACTGCTTTGTGGATGGTTTTTCCTTGGAGCCATCAGCTGAAATGGGGTCCGATGAAGATGATTCAGTTCGCGGTCCTGAAGCTAAGCCCAGTGTTTCCAATGTTGATTTGGATGAGGATCCACACTGGTTTGTGCCCAGTGCATTTACCCCCAACGGAGATGGCGATAACGATGTGTTCGGACCTGTTTGCGAAAATGTTTTGATCCAATCGTTCGAAGTTTACTCGCGGTGGGGCCAAATGATTTTTTCCGGATCAGGCAACGATGTGGGGTGGGATGGAGCAAACAGTGAAGGAGCCCCATTGGAATCCGGTTCCTATGTTTGGCGCCTTAACGTGATCGACCCAGAGGGCCAGTTGTTGTCCAAATCTGGGTCTTTGTCTTTGATTCGCTAAACACTTCTTGATACTTCCATGAGTTTTTCCACTGCTCAATTCGCTCAGGCGGATGCATTGAAAACAAATTCGCCAGCTTCCGAATGGACGCAGCGTCCTGAATCTCTGCAACAATTTTGGAGGTGGGGAGGCAATTGGTCAGGCATTCAGAAACGATTGCGCGCTCCTTTGCAACTTGATCTCGACCGTCGGCAACGTGTAGCCAGTGCAATGCGCAGGCAATACGAGAATGATCAGGTGCCTGTTTCACCAGCTCTGGATATTTTTGAACAAGGGGCTCATGTCGTGACCACGGGACATCAGTTGCAAGCAGGCGGTGGTCCCGCTTACTTCCATTACAAGATTCTTTCGGCAATTCGATGGGCACAGCGCCTCAACGCCGAGGGAGAGAAGGCCGTTGCTGTTTTCTGGATGGCTTCAGAGGATCATGATTTCGAAGAGATTCAATCCACGTTTGGCACGGTTGGAGGCGACTTCAAGTGGGAGCCTGCTGGTGTTGATCAAAAAGGGCCAGTTGGAGAGTTGCTTTGGGATGAGCATGCTGAAAGAGCATGGCATGCTTGGGCGGATGACAATAAGATCGCTTCCCCAGAAAAGCATTTGCGAACCATGACTTTAGCTGCTCGCGTGCGCAAATGGGTCTCAGAATGGTTTGGACATTTAAACATTTTGGTCATCGATGGTCATGACCCTGAATTGAAGGCCATGGCGATGCACTTGTGGCAAGCGGAATGGGAGAACGAAGGCATTGGAAGCACTGTTCGAAAAACTGCAGATCGATTTCAAAAAAAGGTAGGTGAAGTTCAGATTCAGCCTCGGGACAACAATTTGTTCGTTTTAACGGATGAAGGAAAACGTCAACGCGCGGATCGGTGGATTGATGCAAATGGAGAAGAAGCCTGGAGGTCGTTGCGTCCAGATCAAAATTCGCCCAATGTTGCGTTGCGTCCGCTCTATCAAGAATTCTTATTGCAGAGCATCGCTTTCATCGGAGGCCCTTCTGAAGTGAGCTATTGGATGCTCCTTGGGGATGCATTCGAGCTACATGATGTGCACCCTCCAGCGCTTTTGGTCCGCGACGGAGCATTGGTTTTGAATGAAGGTGCATCCGAAGTGTGTGAGTTGATGTCGTGGAACCCCACCAAGCCGAGTTTGCGTGGAGAAGATGCCGTCAATGCCTGGGCAGATCAATTCTTGCAGAATGAAGGTGATTTGATGTTGCACTTTGAGCGTTGGTCTGAAGCCATGGAGAATTACGCCAAAGGGATTCACGAATCGGCACTTCCAACCACGCGGGCAACGCTTTCGAAGATGGAGAAGGAGCTATTTGCGGTGAAGAAAAAATGGCGAAAAATCATCAAACAGCAACACCACGAACAATGCACCAAGATTGCTGAAGTGTATGATGGGTGGATTTTTCCTAGCGGGATCCCCCAAGAACGGAGACTCAGTGCGCTGACATTGGTAAATGCTGTGGGTGATTGGTCCGATTTTACAGATCATTGGTGCCAAATACTCGAACGCGCGGATGAGCCTCAGTTTTTGGTCTTTCAGTGATCAGCTTAAAGGTTGTGGGAGTCATGGAGCGGAACTATTTTTATCCGATGAATGATAACGCGGGAGCTACGGAGGGTCGCCCAAGTGCGGCAAACGTCGAATTGAAACCTGTCAAAGACGGAGCAGGGCTTGAGGCATCGCCTCAACTCCCGTCAGAGATCAAGAACTACATGATCGACATTGACGGAACCATCACGGACGATGTGCCCAATGAAGAGCCGGAACGTATGGCGACTTGTGAACCCTTTCCAGATGCCTTGGAGACGCTCAATCAATGGTATGATGAAGGACATGTGATCACATTCTTTACATCGCGAACGGAGGAACATCGGGCAGTTACAGAGGCGTGGTTAGATAAGCATGGTTTCTTGTACCACGGCCTGCTAATGGGCAAGCCACGTGGTGGAAATTACCACTGGATTGACAATCACATTGTTCGGGCGACGCGTTATCAAGGCACATTTAGCCATCTCGTTAAAGCCAACGCTGAGATTGAGGTCTTCCAGAACGCAAAAGACTAATTTGCCTCTGAGGCCAATTCACTTTTTGAATCCGGAGGACTTTTGCTCCAAGAATCGTTGCAGAATTAGCGCTGCAGCTACAGCATCGAGTGATCCTTTTTCCCTGCGTTTTTTCTTTTTCATTCCGCCTGAAATCGAAGCCTGAACGGCCTCTGCACTGGTGTTGGTCTCATCGACCAAATGCACAGGGTAGTTGGGCCATTTCTTTTTCAGTTGTTTCTGAAAATCAAGAATGAGGGTCGTGCTATGGGTGGCGCCTGTTTGAAGGTTCAAGCCCCATGCATTGGGCAGCCCGAGGGCAAAACCAGCAAAATCAGCCTCTTCAACCAAGCGTTCAAGAACCTTGATCAGCTCTGATGTTGGTACTGTTTTGAATGGGAACGCCATTAGACCTTGCGCATCTGTGTGCGCTATCCCGGTGCGTGCTGCTCCAAAATCGATTCCTATCCATCGGCTCATGCGGCAATTTACGCCGCAGGGCGCTCACAGCGTATCTTCGTGGCATGGGATTGGCACGCAATGTAATATTCATCCAAACCGCCTTCATTGGTGATGCGATTTTGGCAACCTCTATGCTCGAATCATGGCGCCTTGCGCATCCTCAGGACCACTTGCACTTGGTCGTGCGTTCGGGCAATAAAAGCTTATTTCAAGATCACCCTTTTTTGGCGGGCTTACATGTCTGGGAGAAGACTAAAAATCCGTTTTCGCGTTATTTCAATTTACTCAAGCTTGGGCTTAGAATCAGACGTGCAGGGGTTGATGTGCTGGTCACCCCGCACCGGCATGTGTCATCAGGAATGATTCGTGTGATGTCGGGGGCTAAAAGCTCGGCGTGTTTTTCGGAGCACCCGATGGCCTGGTTGTTTGGGCATCGTGAGTTGCACGGATTGGGCAATGGTGAACATGAAATTGAAAGGAACCACCGCTTGATTGTTCCTTGGGTGGGCTCAGATAAACCCAGGATGCCCAAGCTTTATGCCCATCAGCGTGCTGCAAATGAAGCAGCAGTGCACTCGTTTGGTGTGGCGGCTCCTTCGAGCCAATGGGCGACAAAGAAATGGCCTTCTGAACACTGGGTGCAATGGCTTGACTTGGAATATGAGCGGTTCCCGCAACGCCAAATTGTATTGATGGGAGGGCCGGATGACCGTTCAGACCTTGAGGACATCAGGCAGCGCAGCTCCCACAACCAATTGGAAATACGCACAGACCTGACTTTGCTTGAGTCGGCTGGTCTCATGGAGAAAGCCTCGTGGGTGGTGACGAATGATAGCGGTCCAATGCACATGGCGAGTGCTTTGAATGTCCCAACGGTGGCCATTTTCTGTTCGACTCTACCTGCTTTCGGATTTGGTCCTTTGGCTGACAAATCAACCATTGTCGAAAAGGCTGAAGAACTCTCATGCAGACCTTGTGGTGTGCATGGCAAATCTTCATGCCCAGTAGGACATTTCAAGTGTGGGGTGGACGTCTCTCCTCAGCAGGTGCTGACCGCGGTCTCCGCTGTAAGTTCAACCGTGTGAATCACTTCCTTCGGTACGGATGCGTCATTGGCTAGGAGCATCTGTGTCTTGCGACGCGTTCACTCACAAGCAGATCCGGCGCAAAAAATGCGTTCTGCACCGTTTCCTTCCAATCGAATCCAGATGTCCGTTTCCGCATCAATTGTTTCGTAATTGTTTCGACGCATCGTGCCATCGGGCAAACGCACTGCGAATCGGATGCTGAGCAATTGATCATTTTCCCATTGGACCAAATCGTAACGAAATCCAATGTTGTAGTCGTTCATTTCTTTTTGGAGTTCACCCAAGGCTGTTCGTGATGTGGACTGATTGATATGGACGTCCAAATAGTCGGGTTGAACCCCGCTCGATTGCGCAAGACCAATTGCAGCGAAAAGCACAAAAGCGAAAGTGATTGGAAAGCTCTTAAAGATGGTTTTCATGTTCCTAATTTAGTGGTTTTTGTTGAATAACATGTGATATCGGTTCATCAAGTGTGGAAAAATAAGTAGTGCCAGATGCGTCCAGAACGGAAGATGTTGAGGCATCTTTGAAGTACAAATAGAAGCCATGCACTTTATCGTTTCAAGCAGTCAATTGCTGCGCCACCTCTCTTCGTTGAGCGGAGTTTTGAACAGCAGCAATACGTTGCCGATTTTGGATAATTTTCTTTTTGAGTTGGGTCCAGGGATTGCCGTGATTTCAGCGAGCGATCTGGAAACGACCATGACCACGAAACTCGAGGTGAAAACCGAGGATACCGGGTCCATCGCAGTCCCTGCAAAAATGCTGCTTGACATCCTCAAGGCTTTTCCAGACATTCCTCTGACGTTTAAAGTGGATGCTTCGACAATGGCCATCGAATTGACGAGTGACGCTGGTAAGTACAAATTGACCGGGGCAAATGGTGACGAATTTCCGCAGGCACCTGCGCTCGAAGACGGCGCCACGATGAATGTTGAAGCGAACACGTTAATTACGGCGATCAATCGCACCTTGTTTGCTGCAGGAAATGATGACCTGCGCCCGGTTATGTCTGGGATTTACTTCGAATTCTATCCCGATAGCGTTCGGTTTGTTGCAACGGATGCTCATCGTTTGGTACGGTATGCTCGTACGGATGTTCAGGCAAGTGCAGGCGCTCAGTTTATTGTCCCGAAGAAGCCACTCAACTTGCTGAAGAATGCGGCGTCGAACGCAGAGAAGGTGACCATGACTTACACGGATTCCAATGCTCGGTTTGAATTTGAGGATGTGACCATCGTTTGCCGCTTGATCGAGGGGAAATATCCCAACTACGAAGCAGTTATTCCGAAGGAAAACCCCAATCGCATGGTGATCAACCGACAAAGTTTTTTGCAAGCGATTCGCAGGGTTTCGATTTTCGCCAACAAGACCACCCACCAAGTTCGTTTAAAGTTAGCAGGCAGTGAGTTGCACGTAAGTGCCGAAGATTTGGATTTTGCCAATGAAGCGAATGAGCGCTTGAATTGCAGCTATTCAGGTGAAGACATGGAGATTGGTTTCAACAGCCGGTTTCTCATGGATATGCTCAATAACCTTTCAAGCGCAGAAGTTTCATTGGAAATGTCTGCACCGAATCGCGCTGGAATCATCAAGCCTTCCGAGCCTGAAGAGGCTGGTGAGGACGTTTTGATGCTGGTCATGCCTGTCATGCTCAACGCGTGACCAAACGTTTTCGAGTTACCAGCCTGGCTAAATCTTACGTGTCTTTCTTTTTGATGTGATAGACGACCGTGGGCGATTTTTCTGAGGTGGAGTTTGTGTGCTGTCTTGCTGTGTAATCTCCATTCTTTTTCAGGGCAATCACATCGGGATGCTCTGGGTGGGCTGTTATCCACCAATCTGGAAGGGGTTCTTGAGCGTCTTCTAAGCTGAAAATAGGCAAATCAGGAAGCGGACCAGTGCGTCGAAAGAGCAATGCGGCAACCAGACCGCTAATCGCTCCTGAAAGATGTCCTTCCCAGGAGATGTGGCCATCGAGTGGCAGCATCCACCACACCATTCCACCGTACAGGAATGCAACCACCAGCGAGACGCGCAGCAGTAACTTCGAATCTCGAATGACCCCCGAAACAAATAAAAATGCTGCGAGCGCATAAATGAGACCGCTTGCACCGATGTGGTTTCCTCCTGCAGCGAAAAGCCAGAGTCCGATGCCAGAACTTAAAAACAGCAAGCTCCAAACGCGAATAGCGATGGAGCGGTAGAAGTAGAAAAGCATGCCATTGAGCGTGAAAAACGTCGCTGTGTTGTTCCAAAGGTGTTCGAGGTCACCATGCAGAAAGGGAAAGGTCAAAACTCCAGACCAATCTCGCCATTGACCTGGATGGTTGCCATGTCGCCTCAGATTTAGGGCGTACACTTCGTTGATCCAGTAGGTGCCCCAAATCAAAATGAGGAAAAGCATGGTCGACCAAATGGCATAGAACAGCCTGTTCTGGTCCAGAACGGCTGGATTCCAACGGGCCATGATCGGATTCTTTGACATGCTCACCTCTTAAAGATACGAAAAGTGAACCCCATGCATTCCACAGACCTAATTGGAAAAGTGATTTTTTAACGACTCGTAGCAGCAAAATCAGCGATTAGATTTGGGACCCAAGGAGCGGAAATAATTCCTCGCCAAGAGCAGATCGATATGAGCATTTCTGAAATTCACGCGTTGTTGGCTTTGATGGATGACCCTGACGAAACGGTTTACACGCATGTGCGTGAGCGACTGTTGTCGAAGGGAAAGGAAGTTATCCCATTCGTGGATTCTGTTGCGTCGAGTGAGCAAAATGACGCTCTGATAAACGGTCGGTTAGCACTGCTCAAAGAAGGTTTGCAGCAAACGGACGTAAAAGAAGCACTTCGGGCATGGATGGACGAAGGAGGCATGGACTTGTGGAAAGGCGTCGAGTTGGTGCATTCTGCCGTGGATTCTTCGTGGAATGTGGCGCAATCAAATGGTTTGTTCGAGGCTCTGAAAAAAGAGATTTGGTTGGAGTTGAATGAAGAACAAACGGCACTTGAGCAAGTCCGAATCCTAAACCACGTCTTTTTCAGTTTGCACCACATGGAAAGCGTGCGGAGATTGCCGCATGTCCCCATGGAAGCCCTTCCAAGTGGTGTGCTGCAAGAAAAGAAAGGCAATCCTATTGGATTGGGGATTTTGTACCTCGCAGTGGCTCAGTCCCTCGGGATTCCATTGCGCGGAGTGAACTTGCCCAATCATTTCATTCTCGCATACTGCGATGTGGCACATGTGGATGATCCTCTTGCGACTAAAGGTCAGTCAGGAATCTTGTTCTACATCAATCCCTACAGCCACGGTTCAGTAATTGGAGTGGACGATGTGTCAGAATTTCTAGTCGGTGTCGGTGAGGGCGACTCTGTCCACCAATGGCGACCATCACATCCGATGGAGATCATACAAAGGTTGGTTCGAAATGTCGCGTTTGCAACGAGAGAGGCCAGTGGAGAGGAGCGTTCGAAACGATTCCTAGATCTCTTTGAGCCTTTGCTCTCAGCGTTTGAGAATACGCAGCAACGTTCGGGCGATTACCCGCCCATCCGTGAATAAGTTGGACCGATTGGCGTAAGCTACTTGTGCGAGCACTTTTCGGGGCAAAATGACCTTGCAATAGTGCGCTTCCGGATCATCAACGGATTCCAATTCCGCACCTTCATCGAATGCATCTATGCTGGCTGGATCGGTCAGTCCGGGCTTCACTTTGAGAGCCTCGAGCATTTTTTGGTCGTACAAAGCCACGTACTTGGCGACTTCTGGTCGCGGTCCCACAATACTCATTTCACCCACCAATACATTCCAAAGTTGGGGCAATTCGTCCAATTTTGTGCGCCGCAGCCAATGTCCTGATCGCGTGATTCGCTGATCATTGTCGCCAACGGTTATCAGTGGTCCTGAGGCGTCTGAGCGCATGGAACGAAATTTCAATAAATCAAAAGATTTCCCGTCTTTCCCAATGCGTGTTTGCCGGAAAAAAGCACCGCCTTTGGTTTCTTTCCAAACGACAAATGCGATGATGAACAAGAGGGGGAGTAAAACAACCAAGGCAATCAGAGCGCTCATAATATCGAAGGCACGCTTAATCATGCTTCAAGATGTTTTCGATAAAAGTGGCAGCAATGTCGCGGATGTAGTGCACGTCATCCAAGGTCATCTGGAGGTGCAATGGCAGGCTGATTAGGCCTTCAAAAGCTTCGGCACTGTTTGGATAGTCAGCCATATTTTCCCCGCGATTTCGATGAAGGCTTAGGAGTGGCAAAGGCATGAAGTGCACATTGCTTGCAATTCCATTTTGATTCAAATGAGCCATGAGTGCGTCGCGTTGTTCGCGATTGAAGCCTGCGATTCTCATCGAAAACAAATGGTAGGATGAGGTGCGCATGTCATCTTGAAGAGGTGGGGCGATGTACCATGCGTAAGACTCAAATGAACGATGGTATTCTTCTGCGAGCGCCTTACGTTGAAGCAGTTGAGTGGAATATTTCTTGAGCTGTGCCCTGCCTAAGGCCGCTTGAATATCGGTCATGTTGCACTTGAATCCCGCGTGGATGACATCGTAGTTCCATTGCCCGGCCTTGGTCTTTTCAAACGCGCTTTTGGATTGACCATGGAGGGCCATGGTACGAAACCAATGGGTGATGCCGTCCAATTCAAAATCTTTTGGCAGCGCGAATGTCAAGGCACCGCCCTCAGCCGTGGTTAGGTTTTTTACGGCATGGAAGCTAAAGCCTGTGATGTCGGCCTGCTGGCCAATGGGCCGGCCGGCGTATGTGGCGCCCAGAGAGTGCGCAGCATCTGCCAAAAAAAGTGGCCTTCCCAATTGTCTTTGGACGTCGGTATTGGCTTCAAATGAGCCAGAGATAGCATCGCTTTGCAGCCAATCCGAAATTGCTTGGTAGTCGACAGGCCAACCTGCAAGGTCCACCGGCATAACCACCTTGGTGTTGGGCGTCCATGCAGCCTTGAGACCTTCTAAAGTGACCACGCGTTCTATCGGGTCGATATCAACCAAAACGGGGCGCGCGCCGCAATGCAGGACGATGTTTGCTGTCGCTGCATAGGTCATGGCGGGCAGGAGTACATCATCACCTGGACCCACTCCAAACCATCGCAACGCCAATTCGCAAGCTGTTGTCCAGCTCGAGAAGCACAGCGTTTTACGGGTCCCAAGAAATTCACTGAGATCATCTTCAAACTGTGCCAATTCAGGCCCGGAAGTGATCCAGCCAGAGCGTAATACGCGTTCCACTGCTTTGATAGAGTCTTCGTCAATGGGTGGGGGGGCAAACCCGATGGGTTTCCGAGGCACATTCATAGGCGCAAATTACGCAGAGAATGGAGGGAAACACATGCGGCAGGCGCACACTCATTTCAAAGTCTGCACCGAGCCATGGATCTTTTCGTAGCTTCGTTCAAAAGGAGATCATGTTTTTTGGACCAAAAGTGGATTTGACGCCTGTGGAGTTTAGAGATGCATTGCAGCAAAAAGGGGGCAAAGTTTTGGACTGCCGCACAGCTGGAGAATGCGCAGAAGGAACACTTGAAGATGCAATTCAGGCCGATTGGCTCAATGGAGAAGTCCCAACCGCGGTTGAAGGCTGGGATAAAAAAGAACCGATTTATTGCTATTGTCGCTCTGGTGGTCGCAGTGGGGCAGCATCAAAATTCTTGCGTGAGCAGGGCTTTGAGGCGGTTTTCAACGTCGGAGGTTACGCTTCCTTGAACAGGTAGCAGCCAAGCATTCGAGTTTTCATTCTTAATCCAAGTTCCGGGTCACTCGTTTGCATGAGTCTCGTAACGATTCGAACGCGGTGATTTCGTGGACATTGTGCTGTGCCAAGTGTATTTTGGCTGCGCCCACGATGAGTTCGGTTTCGATGTAGATCGGCAATCTTCTTTCATCCGCCGTCATCAAGACTTTCATTTCATCTCCTGGCTTGAAGACTGTTCCATCAATGAGTGTCGGGTGAAATTCCCAGCAAGCAATTGAGTCAGGCCAAAACTCAGAATGGTGCTTGACGCTGCCGATAAATTCCAGGGTCGTCCGGTGCACTTCGCCATCGAGGAGCAAACCCATGGCGATGACCTCTCCTCTCGTATAAGAAGCCCACGGGAGTTGCCTGCACCAGTGAATGGCGCTCAGAACATCTCTGAATTCACTGCTCGAATCCGGAGTGCAAATGGACGAAGCGTCCAATTCCCCATCCAAGCAGCTTATGGTCATGCAGTTGTCCTGTTCACGAGCATAAGAACGATTGTATCGGTGCCTTCCTTCTCGACCAACCCGACTGAACTTTTGAGGGAGAAAGCTTGCATCTGTCTGGCTTGAATAGGTGCTGTTGACGGGATAAAACCAATCCCAGTTGGGTTTTGATGTGCCCCAACCTTTGAAGTCCCAAACGTGTTGGTTCCCTTCTTGTTCTTCTTCTTCTTCTTCTTCTTCGATGGTGTTCGACGGCCTCAAGTTTGATTTGTTCCCGTCTGACGCACTGAAGATTACCTCTCCAACTTCCAAGTAGATCGGACCCCATTCATACGTAACCTCATAATGCAAGGCCTCACCAGAAAACGGTGCAATGGATGATTGAGCAAGGGCGGAGGATTTACTGCATAGCACAATCCCGTGCACAAGTGCAAAGAAAAAAAAGGCCCTGCATGGCAGGACCTTTAAATGCATGAAGCCACGGGCAATCATGAAAGTCAATTACCCTTCAATTGGAGGGTTCACAAAAGCTGTGATTGTCAGGAACGTCTGACCGGGATCGGTGTTCGCGTTGATGGTCACTTTCTTTGTTTGCTTGTTCTTCTTTCCTTTCGAATTGAATTTGACTTCGATCAGTCCTTTTTCGCCAGGAGCGATAGGCTCCTTCGGGCATTTCGGTACTGTGCAACCACAAGACCCTTTGCACTTATCCAATAACAGAGGTTCGTCACCTGTGTTGGTGAATTCGAACATGTGGGTCACAGATTCGCCTGCTTCCAATGTGCCGAAATCGTGTTCGTACGATGCAAAAGAAACAGTCGTGGTTGGACCGGTAGGTGCGGTTGCTTGTTGCTTTGCAGGATCAAAATTGCTGGTTTGTCCAGGGCTTGTGTTCACTGGAATGTCGCGTGAGTCAGCTTCAGTTGTCGCAGGACGAGAAATTGATTTGTCATCGCCTTGTTTTTCCGAGCAACCAAACGCTACGAAAGCGAGGCCACAGGTCAGGAGTGTTTTAAAGTTCATGGGTGTCTACTGATTTTGTGGGGTAAAATTACAAATCAAAAAGTGTAGTGTCAAAATGTATCGTGGGCAAGCTTTGATTGCTCGAAAGTCCCGTCTTCAAGTATATCAACCGCTTTCTGGAGCGATTCGTTCAATCCGGAAATTACGCGGTAGAATGTGCTTTGCTCCAAGAGGTTTCGGCCAATCATCGCCTTCACGCGCAACGCAATCGCGTTGCCAGATCGTTCCCAACCTTTTTCATCCCATTCGACGCCTTCAGCGGTGACGAATTTTTGAAAGTCGGCTAACATCGCGGAGTCGACATCGAACTTGGCAATGAAATCATCCTCCGTAGGATAGGCTGCCTCCAATTCAGGACGAATAGAATCAACGTACGTCAATGCAAACCTACTGTCCAAGCCTTTGCGCAAAATGCTCGAAAAGTAGGAGGAGTTATCGGTGGTGTCAAGCGGGACGAAAACATCAGGTAGAATGCCGCCTCCTCCATAAACGGTGCGACCAGTGATGCGCGTCTCGAATTTCAAACTATCGGGCAACTCCAGGCTGTCCATGCTCATCAATTCTCCGGACTCGAACCGTTGGTATTTTTCTTTCCTATACTCCTCGACGCCTTCTTCATACGATTTTTGGATGCACCGCCCAGCAGGGGTGTAATACTTCTGAACGGTAAGCCGCACAGCACTGTCATCTGTGAGCCGCACGGGGCGTTGAACCAATCCCTTGCCAAAGCTCCGACGTCCCACAATCAGTCCTCGGTCCCAGTCCTGCACAGCACCGGATACAATTTCAGAGGCAGACGCTGATCCCTGATCGATGAGGACGACCAATCGTCCTTGTTCGAATCGCCCTGGAATTCGTGCTTTCGTGTTTTCGCGTGGAAATGAACGGCCCTCTGTGTAAACGAGCAATTTATCTTCTGAAAGAAATTCATCAGCCATTTGAATGGCGGTGCGAAGCATTCCACCTCCATTTCCTTGCAAGTCCAAAATCAGGTCTTGCATACCAGAGCGTTTGAGGTTGGCAAAGGCGCTGTACATCTCGGTCATTGTGGTTTTCGCAAAACGGTTCACTTTGATGTAACCAATTTCGGGAGTCACCATAAATGAAGCGTCGACAGAGTAGATTGGAATTTTGTCTCGGATGATTTCAAATGTGAGTAATTCCGGTTCCTTTCCACGCTTGATGCCAACTGTGACCAGTGTCCCTTTTGGGCCCTTGAGCAAACGCTGCACGTCTTTATTCGTCAAATTGGTGCCGGCGACAACCTCACCATCTACCGTGACGATGCGGTCGCCTGCCATGATTCCCAGTTTCTCAGATGGTCCTCCTGATATCGGGGAAACCACCATGATGGTGTCTTTGAAAATGTTGAATTGAATGCCAACACCTTCGAAGTTACCGTTGAGAGGTTCATCCGCAGCTTGTAAATCTTCAGCAGGAATGTAAACCGAATGCGGATCCATTTCCTCAAGCATTTTAACGATAGCGGTCTCTACAAGTGACTCCAGGTCCACATCTTCAACATAGATGTTTTCGATGTGGTAGAGCAGTGAATTGAGTTTGTTGCCTTGATTTTCCCAATTGCTGGATTCATTGGACTCAGGAGACTGTGCCGAAGCGTTGAGGAAACAACAGCCGCTCAAGGCCATCGCAGCAAACATTCGTCGCATGTTCATTGATGTTGTAATTCGCATAATTGTCGGACGTCAAGTTACCGCATGCAGGGATTGAACCCTATGAAGATTGCCCCAATTTTCCCCAATGGAATTTACACAAAACGATATAGCTTTGTTTGCATGAGCAAAGCAAAGACAAGGAGCCTTCTGGTGTGTATGATTTTGATGATGCAGTCGCAGGGTTTCGCCCAGTCTGTGGCACAGGTTTCGCTTGAAGCCCCAAATGTTGAGCAGCTCTGGACTCGCGCTTTTTGGCATGAGGAGCACACAGGAAAAACAATGCAAGGTCACATTTTGCCTGCTGATTGGGACTTTTTTGAAGAGGCCACTTATCAGTCCGATGCAGAGGTGGAGAAATGGACGCTGCGCCTCAATGTGGAAGATGCGCCGGCCCTCTGCGTTTATTTTGATTCCTTTCACTTGCCCGTTGGTAGTCAACTGACGTTTCGTTCGGAAGCTGGTCGTTTCTCGGAAGACTTTGTTGAGGGTCCTGTTGATTTTAGTGAAAACAATGACCACGGCAGATGGGTGAGTGGAGAAGTGCCCGGTGAGCAGGTGGAAATCGAGTACAACCAGCCCATTGGAACAGTTGGAACACCGGATCTTCATATTTCAGGAGTTGGCTTCTTTTTTAGAATGCTCTGGTTGCAGGGTGAGTATGACTTACTCAGCGAAAACAACCGAGGTTCTGATCCTTGTCAAGTGGATGTAATGTGTCCCGAAGGAGAGGACTGGCAATGTCAACGTGATGCAGTGGTTCGATTGCGTATTTCAATGGGGGGAGGCATTTACTTGTGCTCTGGAGCAATGGTCAACAATACTGCTCTTGACTGCCGGCAATTGTTGTTGAGTTCGTTCCATTGTGCAGACGACATGTCTGAATCTGACTGGGGATTTTTAAAAGTGCGCTACAATTATGAGTATTTCGATTGCGGCGGTACATCTAGCTTCAATTCTCATGCGCGAACAGGGGTCAATTTGCTGACGTACTCAGACGATATATCTGCAGGTGGAAACATCAATGGCTCGGATTTTCTATTGATGGAAGTGGAAGATCCTGTGTTTGACTCATGGACGCCTTTTTATGCCGGTTGGGATGTCACCGGTTCGGTTTCCACCTCCGGTGTTGGAATTCATCACCCTTCAGGCGACCGAAAGAAAATTTCAACGTACACGAGTAACTTGGCGAATAGCAGTGCATACTTCCCCGGCGCACATTGGCGCGTGTATTGGGAGGAAACGGTAACTGAGCATGGCGTCACCGAAGGGGGGTCATCGGGATCACCATTGTTTGACGAAGATGGACGAATCGTGGGGACACTCACAGGAGGGGCCTCGTTTTGCGAATCTCCGAATGCGCCGGATTACTATGGCAAGATGAGTTTTCATTGGAATGGCAACAATCCAATTCCAGCGGAAGAAAAACTCGAAGCTTTTCTCGACCCGATTGGCTCAGGACAGCAGGTCTTGGACGGCAGCTATGTGACGGAAGAGGAGAGCCCTTGCGCAGAACAGACCGTTTGCGGCGTGGTGGAAGTTGAGGAATTGTGGTTGATGGAAAACGAATGGACATTGCTCCCTAATCCTGCTCGTGATCAATTGTTTGTTGATTGGTCAGGAGAAATTCAAGCCGCTGAAATCCTAATTTTCGATGCCGCTGGACGCAAGGTTCTCACAGCCGATGTGCGCAATATGCCGACTCCAACAGTGACTTTAGCTGGATTTGAATCCGGCATGTATTTCCTCACGCTCTTCACCGCTGGTGGGGCTTCTGCTACGCGGAAGTTCTTGGTCGAATAAAACGGCGAGCTGCTGCCGCGTGGGCAATCAGTGCGCCACCCACGTGAGTCGGTCCAATTCCACTTTGGTGCGAAATGCACCGAAAAGCACGGTGGCAGATTTCGCGTCAATCGCAATCACTTCGCCTCGCTCTTTTCCGCCATTTCGGAGCCTGACTTTGGAGCCGATTTTGATGCGATCGGTGAAGTGCTTTGGCCGGCGCTTTGCAGCTTTCGCAAGAGAGGCCTTCTGTTTTGCCTTTTTTGCGGCTTGAGATTCAAGCCGCTTCGCTTGTTCCATAGCCAGATACTTGAGGATATCTTGGAACAGCGCTTTGTTCTTGCTTGCTGTGTCGTAGCGGTCAATGTATTGCTGGAGTTTTCGTCCTCGATGCAAGGCTGCATTTTGTTCTTCCGCAATGCCTTGCTGGCTTGCGTTGCGTTCTTCCAAATGTTCTTCCATCCGCTCGAGATCTCGTTTCAGCGTTTCGAGTTCGAGTTCTTTGCGGAGGTTTCGATCGGTGATCTTTGACAAAGTGTTTTTTTCACTTTGAAGTTCTGAGATCAACTCATCCAAGCGCACTTTGCGCTTGTCCAGTTTTCCTTTGGCCCGCTGAATCAACGTTTCGCTGATGCCATTGATGCTTGCCACTTCGAAGGTGAAAGAACTGCCTGGAGGTCCGATGTCTAACTTGAAAAGGGGTTGCAAGGAATCGCGATCGAATCGCATGCTACCATTGATGGCATGCTCCATTTGCGCAGCACGGCTTTTGATGTTGGCGTAATGCGTCGTTATGACCGCGTAGCTCTTGCGCGCATAAAGTTCTTCAAAGAACACTTCAGCCAATGCACCGCCCAATTCAGGGTCGGATCCGGTACCAAATTCATCCAAGAGCAGCAAGGATTTTGCATTTGCGATTTCTAAGAAGCTTCGCATGCGGTTGAGCCGGTAACTGTAAGTGCTTAATTGGTTTTCAATGCTTTGATTGTCTCCAATGTCGGTAAGAATGGTGTCGAAGCTTCCCATCTCACTGTTGGGGTGCACTGGAACGAGAAGTCCGCTTTGGAGCATCACTTGGAGCAGTCCTACTGTTTTGAGGGCGATGGATTTCCCACCCGCATTGGGACCTGAAATGACCAGCATGCGCTCCTTATTTGAAAGCGAAATCGTTTGTGGTTCCGTGTGCACTTCATTGAGCTGGTTCTGCATCGCCAGCAGTGGATGGTAGGCGCGGATGATGTGAAAACTGCAGTCTTTTCGGAGTCCAGGCATGGTGGCGTCCATCTCAACGGCCAACTGCATTTTGGCTCGAATCCAGTCCAATTCTACCAACAGGGTGTGGTAAGCACGAAACAAAGGCAGGTGCTTCCTCGTTTGCGCGGTGAGCGCTCGCAAGATTCTGAGGATTTCTTTGCGCTCGTCATCCCCAAGCATTTCCATTTCAAAGTTGAGGGAAACATTGGCTGCTGGCTCAATGAATGTGATCGAGCCGTTTTTGGATTGGCCCAATGCTGTGCCGGTGACTTTGCGTTTGTGGGTGCTGTTGACAGCGAGAACGCGTCGGTTATTGATGAAACCCTCGTTTGTGTCTGCAAGCCAGCCACGTTCTTTAAACCGCTTCAAATCTTTTAAAAACTGGCGATTGATGGCACGTCGAAGGCGCACCATTTCCTCTCGGATGTGAACCAACTTTGGTGAAGCGTTGCTGCGGACCTGACCTTTTGCGTCGAATACGGCGTCGATGCTTTCAATGATTTCAAGGGTGTGAACAACATCTGCTGTCAAATCCACCAGTTTAGGGCTCGCCAATTCTCTGTCTTCCAAAGCAGCAATGACGTCGTTTACCGTGAGTGACGCTGTTTTTAGCCTGTGAAAACCGGCTTCGTCCAACACGGAATCCCGGACGGCTAGTCTGTCATTGTCTGGACCAATTTCTTCACATCCTACAGCAGGAAAACCACTGCCTTCCCGCTTTATTTCGAGCATCTCTTTCGTTCGCTCCAGCTCTAATTGCCAATGCTTCTGCACATCAATGGGGTGCAGCGCATGTGCTCGATTGATGGTCGAGGGGTTTTGACAATGGTGCAGCAACAACGTCCTAACGGCGTCAAACTCTAGATCCTTTGCTGTTTGCTCATCGAAGGCGCGCATCGCACCCCTTTGATGGGCTTTGCGGCTTCCAGTATGACTTTCGGATGACTGTTTCTGGTTCATTGCAATTCAATCAACGGAATCAAAAGGATGGTGCATTTGCCATTGGCGTTGCACGATCGCCTGATGCACGAGGCTTTCGATTGTTGTTGTATCAAGTGCATTTGCCCATTGAATGTTCTCCATTTTTTTGAACCATGTCATTTGGCGTTTGGCAAATTGACGGGTGTGGACTTTGATGCGATCAATGGCATCATCTTCGGAGCAATGCCCATCGAAGCATTCAAACCACTCCCGATACCCGACGGTTTGCAATGCGTTGAGTTTCGCCTTGGGGTGGAGTGTAAGGGCTTCATCTCGCATGCCAGCTGATACCATGTCGTCCACGCGTGCATTGATGCGGCATATAAGCTCGGATCGATTCATTTCGAGGCCTATGGTGAGGACGTCAAAATTTCGTGCAGCGGTGTCTCGTTTGTGAAAAGACGAAAAAGGCTTTCCGGAGACCAGGCAAACTTCCAGTGCACGGATGACGCGCTGAGGATTCTTGAGATCCATTTTTTTGGCATGCAAGGGGTCAAGAAGCTGCAGCTGGTTGGCTAAACTTTCGAGGCCTGATTGCTCGAGGCGTTCATTCAGAGCTTCACGGATGGAGAGGTCTGTGGGCATGTTATCGAGCCCTTCAAGAACGGCTTTGATGTACAAACCGCTTCCACCGACCATCACAGCGGTTTTATGCGTTTGAAAATACTGATCGAGCCATTGCAGCGCATCTATTTCAAATTGTCCAGCGCTGTAGTATTCTTCGACTTCAACGAAATCTACAAAATGGTGGGGCACAGTTGCTCTTTCTGCAGCTGTGGGTTGAGCGGTTCCAATTGGCATCCCCCGGAATATTTGACGGGAATCGGCATTGATGATCTCGCACCCGAGAGCTTTGGCAACGGCGATGGCTCTTGATGTTTTCCCAATGGCTGTGGGTCCCAAAATTGTCACGAGCAAAGGTTTTTCACCTTGTCGCAGTGCCTCTGATGTCGATGATGTCAATGATTCTGAAGCCATGGGTTGGGATCAGAATTGGTCGCGGTAGTCGTCGATGTTTTCGTTTCCGCCCAGAGACTCATCTTCGTCTGCATCGCCACTGAGGTAGGCATCCAACTCGGGATCTCCGGTGGATTCTGTTGCTCCACTGTTTGCGGATGTTTCTGCCTCCCCAAAAATAGCATCCATCAATGCGGGGTCGTCCAAGCCTTCAGGTTCCTTGCTCAGCGGGTCAGGAGATTTTCCGAATTCAACGACGAGGCTAGGGTAGGAACCTTCTTTGTCAGGTTCAGAAATCACCACGGGCTCGAGGTAGAAGCACCACATGCGCAGGTAATCGTAGACATAGAGCCCTTTACTTTCAAGGCTTGGAATGAGATCTTTGACCGTTGCAGTCTCCATGGAGGGGAGCTCGGGTGACATGGCCATAAGCGGGTATTCGTCTCCGCGATCCCAACTTTCATTGCTTTTGTAGAAGGATGCCATTTCATGAGCGTCGCTCCATTCAAATGCATCTAGAGTGGCCAAGTGGAGGTGCATCAGAGGTGCGTCATAATCGATTTCGATGTCGCGAAAAATATCTTCCGTCGCATCCAAAATAATGCGCAGCTTTATGATTGACTCCATTTGGTTAAAGGTAAGGCTTGACTTCGACAGGGTCGATGCTACCATGATTGGCATGGTACACAGATTTTCCATCCCGAATGCATAGCATCTGGGGGGATTGATGCTGCACACCCATTTTTGATTCGATGGACGAGCTAATGTCTCGATGTTCCAGCAAATCCAAGAAGTATGCATCAGTGCTCTCGGGCAGGTCCCAGCGACGTTCCAACATCTTTAAGGCCATGCGACTAACACTGCACCGGGTGCTGTGTTTGAATACGACAATGGGGTGGTTGTGCGAGGCTGCAATCGCATTTTCCCATTCTTCCATTGAGTTCAATGTTTTCCAATCCATATGATGCAATAAATTTGCTGCAAAATTACTACGACTCATGGATACGCGCTTCATAAAAATTCCTCTGGCCTTTGCAAGTTTGGCGTATGCTGTTTTTCTCTTCACTGAGGGATACATCGGCAGCGGAGTGGGGATGGTCTTCGTGACCACATTGATCGTATTGATCACATTGCAAAGCATGCGTTTGTTGATGGCTTTCGTAAGCTTACGTCAGCAGAAAATGGAGGACGCTCGGAAATGGCTTGGACGCGTAAACCCAAATCATTTGTGGGCGCGACGCAGGGGGTATTGGTATTTTTTATCCGGCAGTTTGGCCATGGAACAGAACATGAATCAGGCGGAACAATTGCTCAAACAGGCGCTTGAGGTCGGCTTGAAGCAAGATCATGACAAAGCTGCTGTGAAGCTCAACCTTGCGGTGGTCGCATCTGCGAAACGCAAGCCTAAATTGGCCAAAGCGCTTTTGGTCGAATGCAAACGACTGGATCCCAAAGGAGTCTTGAAAAAAGACATCAAGCAGGTAGAGGCGGCAATTCGCAATCCTCAGACAATGAAAATGCGCGGGCGTTGATCGTGGGCATTGATGGCGGTCGCCATTTCAAGCGTTTAGCTTCACCCGGTGGCTGAACGTCTTTCTTCCTCTGCTCTTTTCACTTCATGTTGAAGTTCCCTCAGGAATTTTATGCTGTCTTCTTCCGCGTCGCGGCAGAGTTGTTGCAGCGTTCCTTGATTTTCAGTGGTCCAATTGGTTGATTTCAGAACGCCGATGTAGTGAGCGAGCCGCTCATTGCTTTTTCTAACCGTTTTCTCAGCAAATATGCGGTGCCCAGGATACCTCAGCGCCAATTGCAATGACCTTTCGGTCACTTCTGCGTAGAAGGCGTGAATGGCGCGACGTATGTGATGAACGGGAATCATGAATCAGAGTGGGCTACTTGGAGATAATTCTCAGCAGCACCTCCCAAAGTAGGCTGAAAATCAATTAACTCCAAATGCAGTCGCCTCTGGACTTTCTCCGGTCAATGTTTCAATATGTCTTGGACAGCATCCGCCAAACGATGATTAGCGAGGAATTGAGACTCTAAGTTGCCTGCGAATGGAAATGCCGTGTCCAAACCGGCAACTCGGCCCACAGGAGCGTCCAAATCATGCCAGCATGCAGATTGAATTTTGGCTGCAATTTCTGCACCAATGCCACCGGTCATGGTGTCTTCGTGCAGAACCAATGCGCGGTTTGTTTTCCGAACACTTTCCATGACACATTCTTCATCCCAGGGCAAAAGTGTTCTCAGGTCGATGACTTCGATGGAGTGGCCAGTGTGTTGGCGCGCAATTTCCTCCGCCCATTTCACTCCCAAACCATAGGTGATGATGGTGAGATCTTCGCCCGTTCTCGTCACCTTCGCTTTGCCCAATTCGAGAGAATAGGGTTGCTCAGGAACGGTGCCTGATAGAGATCGGTACAAGTATTTGTGCTCAAAGAAAAGCACTGGATTTGGATCTTCAAACGACCTTAGGAGCAGGCCTTTTGCGTCTTCTGGAGAAGAGGGGTAGACAATTTTTAGTCCCGGTATATGGAAGAACCAAGCTTCTGTTGACTGGCTGTGGAAGGGTCCTGCGCCAACGTTTCCACCTGTTGGCATCCGAACCACGACATCTGCATTTTGCCCCCAACGCCAATGAATTTTGGCGAGATTGTTGACGATTTGATTGAAGCCAACAGTGACGAAATCACTGAACTGCATTTCCATCATGGCCTTTTTGTTGGCGATGCTCAACCCCAAAGCAGCGCCTACGATGGCTGATTCGCAGAGTGGTGTGTTGCGCACGCGATCCTTCCCAAAGCGTTCCACAAAGCCTTCGGTAACCTTGAAGACCCCACCGTAATCTGCAATGTCTTGTCCCATCAAGATGAGCTCGGGATAGGTTTCCATCGATTGCCCCAAACCTTCTTGAATGGCGTCAATCAATCGCAATTCTCGATTGCCTGATTCGATTTCACTGAGGTCGGGCCATTGGGAAGTTGGAACCGCTGCGAATCGATCGGCGAGTTCTTGGGCTTCAGATGTTTGGATTTCCGGTTCTTCAGCAGCTGATTTCAAACCGCTTTTGATGGTTTGGCTATGCTCTGCTCGGAGTTTTTCGATGAACGCGTCATCAATGATTCCTTGTGTTTGTGCCCATTCAGTGAAGCGGTCCACAGGATCCACTTGTCCCCAATGATCAATGAGCCCTTCCGGATAATACTTGGTGCCAGACGCTTCCTCATGCCCACGCATCCGGAATGTTTTGAACTCAAGTAGGATTGGCCGCGGTCGTTCGCGCATTGCGCTAGCAGCATTTTTTACCGCATGGTAGACAGCTAGCAGATCATTCCCATCCACTTGAATGGCATCTTCTTGCGGAATGCCATAGCCAATGGCTTTGTCAGTAAAGTGTTCAAATTTGAACTGCTCATTGGACGGTGTGGACAATCCCCATGCATTGTTTTCGACGCAAATAATGACCGGCAATTGCCAGACTGCAGCTACGTTAACGGCTTCATGGAAATCGCCTTCGGAGGCACCACCATCTCCTGTGAAGACCAACGTTGCCTTCCCAGATTCATCGAGCTTTTGTGCCAATGCAATTCCATCAGCGATTCCCAACTGTGGTCCCAAATGAGAAATCATTCCGACAATGTGATGCTCGCGAGACCCAAAATGAAAGGAGCGGTCGCGGCCTTTGGTAAAGCCATTGGCTTTGCCTTGAAATTGTGAAAACAACCGATCCAGCGTCACGCCCCGAGTGGTAAATATGCCCAAGTTTCGGTGCATCGGCAAGATGAAGTTATCGGGATCGAGAGCAGCTGCAGCACCCACTGAAATAGCTTCTTGCCCCATACCGCTGAACCATTTTGAAATCTTGCCCTGCCGCAATTGGCTGAGCATTTTTTCTTCAATCATCCGGGGCAGCAAGATTTTGCTGTACAACTCCCGGATTTCTTCATCGCTGAGCGCTTTGCGATCAAACTTGAGCGGGTTGTGTGGAAAGTGCTTATTGTCCGTCATCTTGTTACGAAGGTAAGTGGTCTTCCTTGTCGCCGTATACCGATGGTGAGAGATTATCTTCGCCACATGTCCAATCCGAAAAACCGGCAATCAAAGCCCAACCGCCGCCGCCAGCGTCCTGTAGCTAAGCCCAAGCCTGCTGCGGGTCCCGTTGCGGTGGTTGAGGTCCGCATGCCCGCTCAGATTACAAAGGAAGCGGATCAAGTCCGCGAAGCGATTGCCGCTGCTTTGGTTTGGCCGATCGATCGATTGGGCGAGTTTCGCGTACTGCGTAAAAACCTCGATGCCCGGCAACGCGTCGTGCGCGCTGTTTGGACTGTCGAGGCTGCAGAGCAAGGGACACCACTGCCGGAAAAATCACTCGATCCGGTGGTGTTTGATGCCTTGCCAAATAACGCGTCCGAGGTGCACATTGTCGGTGCTGGACCCGCAGGTCTGTTTGCCGCTTTGCAATGCATCAGTCGCGGAATGCGTCCCATTCTTATTGAGCGCGGACAGCCTGTTCAGCAACGCCGCAGGGATTTGGTTCAGATTTACCGGGAGCACAAAGTAGATCCGGACTCAAATTATTGCTTCGGGGAAGGTGGAGCTGGAACTTACAGCGACGGCAAACTCTACACGCGAAGCCACAAACGAGGGGACATTCGAGCAGCGTTGGAATTGCTCGTTCAACATGGAGCCAACGAAGACATCTTGGTCGAAGCTCATCCGCACATTGGCACGAATAAACTCCCCGGCATCATCGAGGCGATGCGCGAGACAATTTTGTTGGCTGGAGGCATCATTCATTTCGGGTGTCGATTGGTCGACTTTGAGAAGAAGGCCGGACCAGTGAAGACCATCCAATGGTTGGAGTTGGCATCGCAAAAAAAGATTGAAGTTGACTGTTCCCATCTGATTTTGGCAACCGGGCATAGCGCCAAGGACATGTTTCACTTGCTGCACCAAAAGGGGGTTCAATTGATTGCGAAACCCTTTGCCATCGGCGTTCGAATTGAGCATCCGCAAACGTTGATTGATCAGATTCAGTATCACTCGAAGGAACGGGGGGATTGGCTTCCACCTGCATCTTATCGACTTGTCTGCCAGGTTTCTGGTCGCGGAGTGCATTCATTTTGCATGTGTCCAGGCGGCATTATTGCCCCGTGTGCAACAGAAGATGGTGAGGTGGTGACGAATGGATGGTCACCGTCCAAACGCAACAATCCTTACGCCAATTCGGGGATGGTGGTTCAATTGGAACCGCAAGACTGGGAACGACTCGGGTATGAAGGGCCCTTGGGGGGACTGGGATTCCAACATGCAGTTGAAAAAGCTTGCTGGGAAGCAGCCGGCAAAACTCAGAAGGCTCCGGCGCAGCGTTTGGTGGATTTTCTGAACGATAGTCCATCAGTCGACCTCCCTAAAACTTCTTATTTGCCGGGTGTAGAGGCGGTGAACTTGCACGAGGTGCTTCCACCACTGATCGCACGATCTTTGAAAGAAGGACTTCAAACGTTTGTGGATCGAATGCCCGCATTTTTGAGTCCGGAAGCGGTCTTGGTGGCTCCTGAATCCCGCACATCCAGTCCCGTTCGAATTCCCAGAGACAACGACGCTTTGTCCCATCCGGATGTGCCTAATTTATTTCCTTGTGGAGAAGGAGGTGGTTATGCCGGCGGAATCTTATCTGCTGCACTTGATGGCATTCGCGTTGCAGATGCCATTTTCAAGGGAACGAGGTAGATTGGCCTGAAAACAAAAAAGCCACACCGTAGGGCGTGGCTTTTTTGCATGTCATCAAAAGAGAGCTTCCTCATTGCAACCTAGCAGTGGTTGCTTCCCATGAAGATTGAAGAGCTTGCGCTGCGCCCAAGTTCATCAATCGTCCGTTGAATTCTCCGATGATGTGTGCGTCGCCAAATCCTCGGTCCTGAAGTTCTTGTGCCATGGCTTCAGCTTTCTTCAAATCAAGGGTAGCTGGAGATACAAAGCAAAGTGCGCTTGAGTTGTCAAATTTTTGCACCACTTCACCTTTGACCAGAAGCGGTGAAACGACCTCCATGTCCAATGTGCGAATGTCCTGTGCCAGCTGCACTCGGAAACTTGGACGCAAAGCAGGCATCACAGCCGTGTAGTTCGATAATCCAGTTTTTTTTCCGAAATCATCGCTCATGTCTTTTGCCGCAGCCTTTACAGCTGGAGCTGGAGCAGAGCGTTTTGCCTTTATGGTAGTGGTTGATTTGTCCGATCCAAAAGCTTTTAACAAACGCAACTCAGCAGGAGTGCGTCCGTTGGCGTCGACCGGTGTCACGACGTCAGTAGCGCCTTCAGAATCTACCCGCAAGAAGTCGTTTTGGAAAGCATTTTCAGAACGCTTTTGTGGAGCCAAAGCAACGGCCCATTGTTCTTCACTCAATGCAACTCCCTGAGCGTTTACTCGGCGATGTGTTGAGTAGGGTTCAATGTCAAGGTAGTCTGCAATTCCGTCTTTGTCAGAATCAGTAGGGCAACCTCGTTTGTCGATGGGTGCGTTTTCTGGGGTTCCTGGGCAACGATCGCGCTTGTCCTGAATGCCATCCAAATCTGCATCATCCCCAATCAAAAGCCATTCTTCCGGATAATCCACCTTGGGCTCACCGTAGGCCTTTCCAATTCGAATTCCCAAACCAGCTTGGGCTGTTGTGATCATGTCGTTGTAGCCTGGGCGAGGGTCCAAACTGGCTTCTTTTCCAGCTAAAATGGCAAAAGATGCGCTGGCATAGATGCGAGGAGATAAGTTCAAGTTGAGGCCCATTTGAATCGGAATGGCCAAAGATTGCTCTGAGCCTGTCTCTGTTTCATAGGCGTGGTCAGGAGCGAGGGTCGATGCCAATACATCTGCGTTTTCGGCTCCTTCAGGCATGTCATAAACCTGCCCGTTTGACCAGTAGTAATAAGGCGTTCCTTCTCCATTGGTGCGGTCAGATAAATTGCTCTGTTGCATAAAGGACAGCCCCAAGCCTACCCAAGGCTGCAAAATTTGATCCGCGGAGTATGGCTTGTGCAGGCGAAGGCCTGCGCCAACTCCGTACCATTCTGAGATTTCATTTTGACGGTTTGACGAAGTCAACCCAAGTGCTCCCCAATTCATCTGGGCATCTGCCGAGAGAAAAGGAAGTACATCTGTGATCAATGCAACTTGTGTCGCATACATGCCTGAGGAGCCTACTTGAATTCCATCCTCTAAATTGGATGCTCCGGTAAAACTCGTGGGGCCTGTGACCAGAGTAAGTCCGGTCTGTGCTGTGGTGCTCAATCCCGCGAGGAGAAGTGCAGCCAAAGTGAAAGTGGTGTATGCTGTTCGCATGATCTTTTGGGTCTTAATGTGACATTTCATCTTGACCCTTTACGCGAACTCCCCAGAAAAGGTTACAAACGCATCACTCGGCAAGGAGCAAATTGATGCATTCCTGCCCCAATTGCATGCCAATGGCCACTCCCATACCTCCCATTCTCACTGCAATTACGCAGCCTGGATGAACTGATTTCACGATGGGGTTTCGCGTCGTTCCAACCCCCAATAAGCCTGTCCACTTGTATTCAAATGGAGTTCCGTCGGTCTCAGGAAAAAGGGTATTTAAGACAGATGTCAATGCTTTCACAAGTTCTTCCTCGCGCTCCAATCCCAAGTGTCTTCCTCCACCAATCAGCATGCGATTCTGGACATTGCGTGCATAGAGATATCCCGCGTCCATATGCACGGTGCGATTGAATTTGAGCGCTGGGATTGGGGCGGTTACCAGGACCACGTTTGGTTGAGGTTGGACATCGCAAGATGGCATCAACTCCTTGGCAAAAGCATTGGTCGCGATGATGACTCGGGGAGTCTCCGCCCAAAGATTGTCCTCACCACCGTCTGCACTTAATCGTTGAACCTGAACCCGATGCATTCCGTCGCCTCGTTCCCAATCTTTTACGTTTAAGCCCAGCAGCAAGCGAATCCCTTTTTTTTGCGCCATGCTTCTCAAGGTGAGGATCATTTTACCGGTGTCGATAGCGCCTTCCAATGGAGATGAGACAGCTCCATTGATCCTGGCTCCATCGATACCATTGAGTTCGTTTGCTTTTGCCACATGAAACGTTGATGCGGAGGAGGTCGCTTGCTCGGCCCATTCATTCATTTCAGCAAAAGCGACCTGATCGGGCATTTCGTAGTTGGTGCCTTTTCGAATCAATTCGAGGCTGCCGCATTCTTGGTAGCCGATGGCCTTGTCCCCAAGGGTTTTACGTAGCAATTTCAGCCCATCGATGCGCTTCTTGAGCAAAGTCAATGCTTCAGTATCCCCGAGTGTTGCACGATCGTGCATCAGTTCAGTCATGCTTCCGAAACATGCGAAACCAGCGTTTTTGGTGCTTCCTCCGCCTCCAAAAGAGTCGCGCTCGATGACCGCAATCTTCCAATTTGGCCTCTTTGACTTTGCATGCAAAGCAGCCGAAACTCCTACAATTCCGCCGCCAATGACGATTAAATCGAGACCTTCTAGCCATTCCGTTGACTCCCAATAACTAAATGCCATATTTTTACGTTCTAAGGAAGATTGAAAACCATTGCATGCAAAAGTCGATTGAATCGAGAACATTAGGAGCATCTGCTGCACTTTTCTGTGCGGAGGATAGCGTCGTCGCCGCGATTTCCCGCAGTGCATTCGCTTCAGTCATTCTCGCGTGTTGTTTGTTTTTCTCCATCGCCGGGAATGCACAGGAAGACCTGTTTTTGGTCTTTGGCTCTGTTAAACTTGAAGATGCAAATAAGCGGCTCGGAGGCGTCGATGTGATTGTTTACCAAGACGGCAATGAGTTTGATCGGTTGACAACCAATGCCAAGGGGGATTATGATTTTGAATTGCCTCTCCGTCACCTCTACACGTTTAGCTTCGTATTGGATGGACACAGCAATAAGCGCATTGAAGTTGACGCGTCAGGGATTCCAGAGAGTGTGATTGGAAATAGAAACATGGACCTCGATATGTCGATGCTTCCGCTTCCTAATGGCTTTGATGCATCGATTTTTGAAGATGCTTATGGACGAGGGGAATACGATGCAAACAAGAATACGGTTGTATTTGACAACAATTACACTGTCCGTATGCGCAACAAGGTCAACGCAGAATTTGCCCGTTTGGAACGCCTTGCATCAGAGTCGGAGCGGATGCGCGAGAATTTTGACGATTTTGTGCGAAAGGGTGATCGCTCCAAGGCAGAAAAGGAATGGCAGAAAGCGATTGACTTTTATGAGTCAGCATTGTCACTTTTTCCAGAAGAGCAAGATGTTGTTTTGAAGCGGAATCAAGCTCAAACTGAATTGGATGCAGCCAACGCTTCAAATGCATCCGCTGCGGCTTTTCAATCTCTGCTCGATGCAGGTGATGACGCGCTTTCACAGGATGACTTGGGAAGTGCTCGAGCTGCTTTTTCTGAGGCGAAAGAGCTGCAGCCAACGGCTTCAGAGCCGGACGATGGATTGCGCAGAGTAGATGAGCGTGAAGCGGCTATTCTGGCGAATTCTGAAGCGGATTCCGAATACAAGGAACTCCTAGATGACGCGGACAGATACTTTGAGCGCGAGCAATACGACCGTGCCATCGATTTGTACGCAGAGGCCAGCGCGTTGAAGCCATCTGAACGCTATCCCCAGAACCGAATGGAGGAAGCCGAAACGAGGAAATCTGATCTCGCATCGCAGGCAGCAGACATTGTCGAAAGAACCATTCAATATGAAGTTTTGATTGATGAGGCCAATCAATTGTTTCGGGATGATGATTATGAGGCTGCGCTGATCAAGTATGAAGCAGCGGGTCAATTATTGCCTGCAGAACGGTTTTGGCAGCAAAGGGCTGAAGCAAGTCGCGAACGGCTCGAAGAGATGCGTTCTGATGAGGCCTCAAAAGCTGCACGAGAGCAGGCCATCGCCGACCGCGCGGCAGCTAGCGCAGCATTGAAAGAAAAACGGCAGGAGTACGATGCCATCAATGATGAAGCGGATGTGTTGTTTCGAAATGACAACTACGAAGCTGCAATTGCAGAATACGAGCGAGCGTTGGAAGTTTTGCCCGAAGAGCGGTATCCACAGCAACGCATTACGGAAGCTCGAAAGCGCATCAATGAAGCGGCAGGAATTGATGAGACTGCTGAAAATTCCCGCGACGATTCCCGCGACGATGAATCTATGCTTGCAGACAACGCAGACAACGCAGGCAGCGCAGCGGAGCAGCAGACAGTGAGGTCAGGCGAAGAAGATTTGCGCCAAGAAAAACCTCTTGATCAAAAAAGTGATCGAAACGAATCTGCAGCTGCCGATTCCGAGCGGTCTGCTCGACAGGCAGCCGAGGATGAGGCTCGATCGATCGCTCAAGCCACGGAAGATGAATACAATGGTTTGATTTCTGATGCAGATGCAGCTTTCGATGCGTCAAACTGGTCCGAATCTCGCCGAAGTTATGATGCTGCCTTGCGCATAAAACCGAACGATCGATACGCACAAGGCCGATTGAGTCGGATCGCAAAAGCTGAGTCTAAGGCGGCTTCCATGGATCAAAATCTGGAACGAGATGATGGAGCGGAGCGCTCAGCACGTCTCGAAGCCGATCGATTGCGAGAAGAACAGGAATTGGAATCAAGCTTAGAAGCGGAGTTGTTTGCCCAAGAAGCCGAACGTCAGCGCAGAATGGATGATGCAGCAGCATTGGAGGAGGAGCGGGAAGCTGAGCGACGCAAGCAGGCCGAGCTCAATCGGAAACGCGCAGACCAAATGATGGCGAATATGAATGCGTCTGAGGAAGATGAAGTTGAGACGTACTTCAGCGAAGCACTTCGAAGTGAGGCGCTGGCCCGAACTGCGCAGGTGGAACTGGCAAAGCAGGATCAGGCCGATTTGATTGCCAATGCCGCTGCAAAGGCCGCAGACCGCAATGCTCGAGAACGTCAAAGCAATGAAGACTTGAATCGGACGTCCGATGCGAATGTTGATATGGCATCACGAAAACAAGCGCAGCGACGTGCTGAATTTGAATCCCAACAAGACGATTATCGAAGAAAAGAAAAGGCAGCTCAACGCCGCTCCAATCGTTTGATTCAAAACGGGGAGGATGAGGTGTCCAATCAAACGGAGGGGCAAGCTCGGTTGAAGTCAAGCAGAGCTCGAGATTATGCTTTGAATGTGCCAGAATTGGATTCCAAGAAGCGGTCGTTTCGAAATTTGTTTCAAGGGCTGAGGCGTTCGTCAGCGGAAAAACGCAGCATTGCGAATGAGACCATTGCCTCTACAAGCCAAGCTTACCGTGAAATAGGCAGGGGCTCTAGTCAAAGAGCTCAAGAGCGCTGGTTTGCGGCAAGGCGGCAAGCCCAGAAAGTGGATCAGGCACTTTCGAAACGTGAACGTGAATCTCAGCAGCGCGCTTACGATAACCGGAAAGCAGAAGAAGAACGCCTGAGTAACATGGCTGCAAAATCACCGGGAGATTTCAATTTGGCTGCTGAGGATGAAGATGTTCTTATGGGCGTTAGTGAGGAGTCCTATGACATTCCAAATGGTTTGGTCATCGAACGCACTGTGCGCACGGGAAACAAGGTCATTCGCTACCGCAAAGTGGTTACCAAAACAGGCACGTATTACTTCAAAGCCGATCACAGCATTACCTCAGTGACATGGAAGCGTGAGACTTCGATGGTCTTGGATTGATTATGGAACGGTCGGTTTCAAGGCATCGGTTTTGGGTCGCTGTGACCATTACATTAATCCTTCATGCGGCAGTTCTTTTTGCTCTTTCACTGCAGCCTCTTCGCAGTGAACCTACGGCTTTGGATCAGTTTGTCGCGGTTGATTTTGTCGACGATGCTGTCTTCGGTCAAGTTCAAGAACAAACCTTGGAAGAACTGATGCAATCACGTCTCAACGAACGTGTGGCGAATCTCGCGGCGAATGAGGCGGCACAGCGTTCTGATGATCGAAGGTCCACAACGATGCAAAATGACATCACAGGCCTTTCCGAATCTGTTGAAAATGAACTCCGTGCTATGGAGCAGGCGGAATTCGAGCGTTTGGCACAGGAGAAAAAGGAATTTGATTTGAGGGGTGTCCCGGACGATGGCGCAAGCGGTGAAGTCAGCACGCTCAAGGAATGGGATAAACGCTACGAAGGTCAAGTCACGGTCTCGTATGATCTAGGGGGGAGGCTTCATCGCAAACTTCCGGTGCCTGGATACAAATGCCAGGTTGCGGGGGCAGTCTCAATCGCGATCACTGTGGCGCCGAACGGCGGGGTCAGCAGTGCTGAAATTGAGTCGGTGACGGCACTGAATGCCAAAGGAAAGCCTCTCCGTGTTTCTGAGTCGAATGATTGCATAGCACGCGCAGCGCTGGAGAGTGCGCGCGCATCCATTTTTGAGGCTACCGCCGACAACGAAACTTCTGGACTGCTGAATTACCGATTTCTTGCTCAGGAGTGACCGTTGAAAAGTTGCCGCACAGCTTCGGATTCTGGAATCCAATGGAGTACCTTGGTTTTTTGTAATTGACACTCGATTCGGTGATGTACACATCTGACAACCCCCTAAAGTTGGGCATTCTTCGTGAAGGCAAAACACCTCCGGACCAGCGCGTGCCGTTGACTCCGGACCAATGTGTGCTTTTGCAGGAGCGGTTTCCAGAATTGAACATTGCCATCCAGCCCAGCGCTGTGCGCAGAATTCGAGATGCGGAATACGCAGCAGCCGGTCTCAATATGCAGGATGACCTCAGTGATTGTGATGTCCTCATAGGTGTCAAGGAGGTCAATGCAGATGAATTGATTGCTGATAAAACGTATTTGTTTTTCAGTCACACGCACAAGCTTCAGCCATACAATGCGCAATTGCTCGCTGAAATTCTAAAAAAACGCATTCGGCTCATAGATTATGAGTTGTTAAAGCGTCCGAGTGGACGGAGAATTATAGGCTTCGGACGTTGGGCAGGACTTGTAGGCGCTTACAACGGCATTCGAGCATGGGGCGAGCGCAATGGGAGTTTTTCCATTCCGCGTGCCATCGATTGCTTGGATCTGAATGACATGCTATCAACGGCCAAAGAGGTGAAGCTTCCTGAGAACATGCGCATCGTCTTGACGGGCCATGGGCGAGTGGGGCAAGGTGCAAAGGAAGTGCTTGATCACTTGAAGATTCGTTCGGTTCATCCGGACGATTTCTTGCGCATGGACTTCCCGGAACCCGTCTATACCCACCTCGATGTGAGCGATTACAATCGCCGCAAGGATGGTGATGCATTTGACATGTCGGAATTTATCGGCGAACCCATGTTGTTTGAAAGCACTTTTATGCCGTTTGCACAACGGGGAGACTTATTCATAGCAGGTCACTTTTGGGCGGAAGGATCCCCATTTTTGTTCACGCGCAAGGACATGCGCCATCCGAACTGGAACGTGAAAGTGGTGGCGGATATCTCATGTGATATTGATGGCCCAGTAGCTTGCACAATTCGCCCATCAACCATTGCCGACCCACTGTATGGTTATGACCCAAAGGAGCAGAAGGAGTGCGCTGCAACTGATGCCGATGGCATCACAGTAATGGCGGTGGATAACCTCCCTTGTGAGCTCCCGCGCGACGCGTCTGACGGCTTTGGACAGGAATTGATGGAGCATGTGATTCCGTTGCTCGTATTGGGTGATGCCGACGGCATTTTGGACGGTGCTTCAGAGACGACAGCAAAGGGAACACTCAATGAACCCTTTGAGTACTTGTCTGGCTACGTTCGCGGCGGCCAGTAAGACAAAAGCGAGGGGTTTAAGCTCGACCTCTGTCATGGCGTAACATTCAAATTAATTGCGCTCTTTTCACGAAGCATTGCGTTCACTCGAGAATGTCACAAAGAGCATCAGCAGTCTTCGCCATATGCAGCAAGCAAAAGAAGAACATCGCTGATCACAACGGAGCCGTCACCATCGATGTCAGCGACGCAACTTTCGGTGCATCCGAAATCTCCCAGCAGGATCAAAACGTCCGAAACCTCGATCGTCCCATTTCCATTCAGATCTTCCGCGCATGAGGCCGTATCGCAATCTGGCTCTCCATCGCCATCCGTGTCAACAATGCAGTTGCCTTGACAATCGTATCCTTCATCAGCGAAGGTGCATGAGTCGTCATTTTCGGTTGCGTTTTCATCAAAGTTGCAAGCTTCTGTATCTGTGCAACCGGCAATTGAAGTGTCGTTCAAGCACAAGTCCTCAATGGTCCAGTCCACAAAATAGCTCGAAGCATTGGCAGCTCCATAGCCGTTGTAAAGGACGACACTCCATTCACCAGAGCCACTCAAATTTGCTGTTGACAAATCCACTGTAGCCGTGTAGGTTCCATTCGTGGATACCGCCCACGAGGTGGGCCAAACAACTTGATAATTTCCCAAGCTTGTACAGCCCGCTGGGGAACTGTTGTAGCCACCGAAAGAAATGCACTCACCGGCAGGAGAAGTAATGGCCATGGCTAAGTCAGCCGCCCAATTCCCCGTATTGCCCAAATTATCAAATTCCAATTCAATTGAAATTGTGGAAAGTGTGGAAATAGAGTTTGCAGATTGGGTGAGGGGAGCACTGGTTTCGTTGCCTGCGAGCGTGGCGGATTGGCTTCCTGTAAGCTCACAAGAACATGGGTCTTGCAAGATGCAACTGCCATCATCGGTCGTAGCACTCGGGTCATAGTTGCAAGCATTGGCATCCGTGCAACCACAATTCGGACATGAATTTTCTGCGATGCTGAAATTGCCATTGGAAATGTCAAAGAAGACGTGGTTGGTGCCTTTGATTTTGATGCGCGCTGAAGATGACAGGACATCGGGCAAAGTGACTTCCGCTGACCCATTGTTCGCAAGGTTTGTGGCAAGTGTGTAAGGCCATGTGAAACCGCCATCCGTTGAGAGAAAGACATCAACCGATGCGCAGTCTACACCTCCGGCATTCGTTCCAGCGACATCCCATGTGATGGTAGAAACATCCTGTGCATTCAGTGTCTCTCCTCCATTGGGCGAGTTTACAATAAACGGCCCCGCTGATCCATCTACACTCATGGTCAAAAGGTCATCTGCAAATCCTCCGCCGTTCAATTGGTTGTCTCGGACGGTGCACTTAAAGTTTAACTGCCGCGAGTAGGTCGGCAAATGCTCGCCAATGGTGGTCGTTCCATTCACAAGGTCGTTGATGCGGGGAAAGACGCGTGTGGGACTCGTTGTAGACGGCCAAGATCTGAAAATGGGCTGATTGCCTGAGGGATTTGTTAGGTTGTTGTCTCCAGAAGCGGTGGCTGGACCGAGGTCGTATTCTTCCCAATTGTAGGTAATCACGCCATCGTCATCGCTCCCAGTAGCGGTCAATTCAAACGGTGTTGACGCGGGAATGACCAAGCCGTTGGTTCCGGCCTCCACGGTGGGGGGGGCATTGCTAGTCGTTGTAACAGCAGCGCAAGAATTTCCATTCCCATTGACCGTAAAAGCGATCATTTCATTGCAACTGTGATTGTGGAAATGATCATCGGAATTGCTCTGGAGATTGGGAGAGCAAATTCCAGCATAACCCATTATCGTGCTGGCTGACCCCGGCTCATAAGCAGCTCCTGAAGACCGATTGCAACTGTTGTTTTGGGTATGATTTCCACCGAACTGATGCCCCATTTCGTGGCATACGTAGTCAATGTCAAAAGGGTCGCCCACGGGTGAGCCTTGCCCTGTGACACCGCCTGCTTTGCTGCTGCCGCAGGGTGACTGAAGATAAGCTACACCACCACCTCCAGTTGAAAATACGTGTCCAATGTCATAGTTCAATGATCCAATCACGCTGTTGCATGTGCTGATGTTTTGTCCCAACATGCTGCCTCCATTGTTGTTGCTGTACGGATCTGTTGATGCATTGAGAAAAACCAATTGATCATTGTTGTCCACGATGACCATTCGGACTGCGATATCACGTTCGAACACCCCGTTGACACGAACCATGGATGTATTCATAGCCGCGAGCACGCCACTGACCGTGCCGCCATGAAATTGAGCGTATTCGCCGGTGCAAGCCAATGCCAGTCTGTAAGTCCGCAATTCATCGCCATTTTCTGTCTCGAGTGGAAGGACGGGTGAAGGGAATTGCTGAGAACCCATAGGCACTGGCGTACGATCTAAGTTTTGGTCCGATGAAGATGTGGTGGGGACTTTTTCACCAACAGACAATGCGACGCAACCGTCCCATGCCTTTTGTGTTCCCTTGAAAAAAGCTTCTCGCGTGTAAATGATGTGTTTAACAGATGAGGGGTCGTCGCGCACCGGATCAATGAAAATGGTGCTGCCTTCATTGAAAATCATGGCATGGAGTCCGTTGGGACTGAGGTCAAAATGCGCCTGCAGAAGTTCATTTTCAATTCCCACTCCACGGTAAGAGCGGATGTTTGGGAAACGGTTTTGCAAACCTGCAGACATGACAGGTGCTTCGGTGACCTTGAAGGCAAATGATTCACCATTTGGGAGAGGAAGCGTGAGGATTGCTGGAGGTTGATTCGCAATGAGCTCTTCGGGCAAAGGCGCGTCCTTTAAAATAAGGTGCAAGGCCAATTTGTCCAGATCAATGGTCCGATAAGCCGCCACTTGAGTCATGGTTTTTTGTTCAGCAGAAAGTTCACTGTCAATCCAGAAAGAAGGCGATTGTGCTTTCGCAGATTCAGAGCAAATACTCAGGATGCACAGACAACCGATACATTGAATTGCACGAAGCGCATGGATAAAATGCAGTTTCATAATGGTGGCGAATTTGGTGAGAGGACCTTTCAACGTACAGAAATAATCAATGGCATTGAATTGATTCTGATTGATTTGAATTGTTAGATTCTTCGTTTTCAGTGCATTTCTTCTGGTGGGATTGATTTAATTTCCACCCATGGAATCAATAAACCGAGGTTTTGGATTGTTACTGGGGTTGTTTGTGCTGCTGTTTTCTGTTTTGTTGTCGCCGCAGTTGAATCTAGCGTCTGCTCAAGGGAAGGAGGTGGATATGGTGGTCCTTGGTGCCGATTTAGAATTCCGATGCATCGGTCCATTTCGAGGAGGTAGATCGGCTGCAGTCACAGGAGTCCAGGGCAAACCCATGCTGTTTTACATGGGAGCTACAGGCGGAGGTGTTTGGAAAACTGAAAATGGCGGTTCCACCTGGAAAAACATTTCCGACGGTTATTTTGGTGGCTCGATCGGTGCGATTGCAGTGAGCTCTTCTCACCCCAACGTCCTCTATGTCGGCGGCGGCGAAGTCACTGTGCGGGGAAACGTATCTCCGGGAACGGGCATTTACAAATCTGTTGATGGTGGCAGGAGCTGGAGAAGCATGGGGCTGAAAAATTCCCGCCACATCCCCCGCATCCGCATTCACCCTTCAAACCCTGACATTGTCTACGCGGCCGTGCTCGGTGACTTGTTCAAGGATTCTGATGAACGTGGAGTTTTTAAATCAGAGGACGGCGGCGAAACTTGGAAGCGCATGTTGTTTGCGAACGAGCGAGCAGGTGCGGTGGATTTGATTTTGGACCCCGTCAATCCCGATGTGCTTTATGCGAGCACATGGAACGTGCGCAGAACTCCTTATGACTTTTCGTCGGGTGGTGCGGGATCTGCCTTGTGGAAATCAGAGGATGCCGGAAAATCTTGGACATCGCTCATGGACCAAGAGGGCATGCCAGAAGGGCCACATGGCATCATTGGCGTTGCTGTTTCGCCGGTAAATCCCGATCGGGTTTGGGCGATTATTGAGAATGAAGCGGGCGGTGTATACCGATCAGACGATGCGGGAAACGAGTGGGAGTTGGTCAATTCGGACCGCAGTTTGCGGCAACGTGCCTGGTACTACACTCGGATTTATGCCGATAGCGAAGATGCCAATCGCGTTTACGTCATGAATGTGGCCTACCACGTTTCGAATGATGGGGGACAATCGTTTGAAGCTCGATACGCCCCACATGGGGATCACCACGACCTTTGGATTGCACCGGAAGATTCGGACCGCCTGATCATTGCCGATGACGGCGGTGCTCAAGTCAGTTATGATGCCGGCGCGAGTTGGTCGACCTATATGAATCAGCCTACTGCTCAATTTTACCGCGTCACCACAGACGATCATTTCCCGTACCGCATTTATGGAGCCCAACAAGACAATTCGGCGATTCGGATTGATTCTCGGTCATCCAATGGCTACATCACAGACGCAAATTGGGAGTCCACTGCTGGCGGCGAGAGTGCACACCTTGCGCCTGATCCGTCTGACAATAGCATTGTCTATGGTGGAAGTTATGGTGGATTTTTGACGCGTTTCAATCATGGACTGGATATGAATCGGGCCATCAACGTCTGGCCAGAAAACCCAATGGGGAGTGGAGCGGAGGGCATGAAATTTCGTTTTCAGTGGAATTTCCCCGTGTTCTTTTCACCGCACGATCCGAATCAATTGTACACAGGTTCACAGCACCTGCACCGCTCCGTCAATGGAGGGGAAACATGGGAAATTATTTCTCCTGATTTGACCCGAAATGAAGCCGACAAGCTGGTTTCTTCTGGGGGGCCAATTACCAAGGATAATACCGGTGTAGAATATTATGCGACAATTTTTGCCGCGACGGAATCTGCGGAGGAACCGGGACTTTTGTGGTGCGGGTCAGACGACGGACTGCTTCACGTTTCGCGAGATGGCGGGAAAAACTGGTCGGATGTGACACCAGCCAAAATGCCTGAGGATGCGATGGTCAATTGCGTAGAGGTGGATCCGCATCGCCCGGGCGGATTGTATGTTGCAGCCACGCGGTACAAGCTCGGGGATTATTCACCGTACCTCTATCATACATCGGATTATGGGTCGACTTGGAGCATCATCACAAAAGGCATTGACCGTGGGCACTTTACCCGGGTCATCCGTGCGGACCGTCACACACCTGACTTGTTATATGCCGGCACGGAATTCGGTCTCTATGCCAGTTCCAATGGTGGTGAAAATTGGTCTTCTATGCAATTGAATCTTCCGCAAGTGCCGATCACTGACTTGGCTCTGAAGGACAACGATTTAATTGTGGCGACTCAGGGCCGAAGCTTCTGGATCTTGGATGATTTGGATGTCATTTGGCAATCATTGGAGGAGCCGATGGATTCTGATGCTTTGCGCCTCTTTGCTCCGCATCCAACGATTGGCTTTGGAGGTGGAAATGGGAAATCATCACATACCAAAGGAACCAATCATCCTGCTGGTGTGAGGTTGTTTTTTCAATTGCCACCCGATGTGGATGCAGCAACACTCACTTTCAAAGATTCAAAAGGCACTGTGATCCGTTCGTTCGGAACCGATTCTTCTGGGGACGATGCGTTGGAAGTCAAGGAAGGAATGAATCGATTTGATTGGGACTTGCGGTGTGAGAAAGCCGACGATTTTGAAGGGCTTTTGATGTGGTGGGGGACACTTCGTGGTCCTGTGGTGCCGCCTGGAATTTATTCTGCTGAGCTCACGGCGGATGATGATACGTTGACGGCAAATTTTGAAATACAACTTGATCCCAGGTCCGAAGGGACTGTAGCTGATCGCTTAGCACAATTTGAGTTTTTGAAATCTGTGCGTGACAAGGTGGATGAAACGCACGATGCCATCCGTCACATGCGCGCAATGCGCAGTCAGATTTCAGGGCTCTTGAAACGTCTCGAGAAAGAGGATCATCCATCACTTTTTGGAAAAGCGGAAGCCTTGGACTCGAGCATGGTCGCCATTGAAGAGGTGTTGTACCAAACGAAGTTGAAGAGCAACCAAGACATGCTCAATTATCCGATCAAACTGAACAATAAATTGGCTCACGTTGGATCGCTAGCAAGCATGGGGATTTACAAGCCGACCGATCAGATGGAAGGAGTAAAGGCTGATCTTACAGCAAAGATTGATGTGCAATTGAGCGCGTGGTATTGGTTGCGTGATGAGCAAATTCCAGCGTTCAACGTGTTGATTCGCGAGAGCGAAATTGACTTCATCGGTGTGCCCAAGGATTGAGTCGGATCCTACCTTATCGGAGGAGCGAAACGGTGCCTTGCTTCATAACAGGGAATCCGAGCTGGTCCCGGTATGTAACTTGCCACACATACATGCCATTTGGAGCGAAATGCGCTCCGCCTGCAGTTTGTCCAAGCCATGGCATGTCAGGATCATCAGTGGACCAAAAGAGTTCACCCCAACGATTGCGGACTTCCATTTGGTAAGACGTGACACCCAAAGCAACTGGCATCCAGACGTCATTGAGAAAATCACCATCTGGAGTGAATCCGCTGGGAGCGTAAAAAATGGTGCCGTTGACCACGACCTCGCCTTCGGCAGTCGAAATACAGCCCTGTGGACTGATGACTGTTTGGACAATGTCAAATGTTCCTCCATCACCAAAAGCGTATTCACCATTGGCGGAGCTCAGGCTTCCACCATCGGAGAAGTAGTAATTCACAAACGTATTGGCATCCGCCAAGGAAGTGATGGTCACATTGGGGGTAAGCAGTTCAACGATGTTGGGTTCCACGTCAAATCCAGCTTGCGGTGCTGGAAAAACCGTGACCGCGTTTTCGATGGGGAATGTGATCGTCGCAGGACAACTGCCGAGGCTGGTGGCTGTGACTTCTATGTCAAAGGTGCCGATCAATTCATAGACATGAATTGGAGCATCAATGAGGCTTTCGAAGCCGTCTCCAAATGCCCAGCTATAGTCCATGGGTTCCGTGGGCGATGCATCGATGAAGCTGACGCTTAGTGGCACACAACCTTCGGCTGGAAAAATACCCACGTCAAATGAAGAGAGGTCGGGAGGTGATTCCACAAAAATGGAATCCAAGGTTTCGGCAGTGCAGCCAATTTCGTTTAGCGTCAAGAGAATCTCATTCCAACCGGGTTCAACAAACGCCACGTCGTTGATGTAGGCTCCTGCTACAGTGCTGGGGTTGCTGTTTTCAAACGTCCATTGAAAGGTTGCTCCGGGAAATTGATCACCCTGGGCAGCAAAGTCAAATGCATTGCCATCGATGCATTGATTTTCTGGTGCATCGAAAAGAGGCGTGGGCACGTGCACGAGTAGTTCGTAATTGGCGCTCGACAACAGGCATTCGAGTCCAGTGAAAGTCACCTCCAAGAAATACCCTCCGGCATCACTCAATTCTGCGTTTGGCAATGTTGCGGTCGCATTGCTCGAGGTGAATCCGTTGGGCCCCGACCACGTGTAATTGGCCAACGTTTCTGCAAGCGGATTGTCCAGGAACGCAGGCACTTCGAGGGCAACGTCATCACCTAAGCATGTGGTGCCAACGGGTTCAATGGCCACAGGGGGACAAACACCTGTCTGCACCTCAAGGGTTGTCACTTCTTCAACCGGGCAGCCATTGGCGTCGAGCAGCGCACTGGCGCCGTTGTTGGTTTGTGTGTTGCCGCTAATGTCACCAAAACCATAGATGTTGGCGGCTCCTGAGAGCGTTCCATCGCATTGCAAGAGGAGGCAATCGTCGGTGAGTTGGACTTGAAAGCGGTAAGAGATGCTATCCTGTCCCAATGGATCGTTGTTCAATGTGCCACCTGTTGTGCCATTGGCTGTGGCTCCGATCCGCACTTGCACCATTTGCTCGGTGGCTAAAAACTCTCCGGGATCATCTCCCGCAGCATCGGTCATCCATCCGGTAAGCGGAGCGGAGTCCCAAACCAAACTTCCTTCGATAAAATTGGTGCGAATGTCCAGCGTATTGGTCATGTATACTTCTGCAGCAGCATCGGAGCCAAGGTTCTTTGCGACAACGGTGTATTCGAGGACGTCTCCTGGTTCTGCCACGCCGCCATTGAGGTCTTCGATGAACACTGTCGCTCGCAAATCCGGTTCAAAAACATCAATGGAGGAGGTGATCGCATGCACGGTGATGGACTCTCCTCCTGTTGTCACACGTATCTCAGCGTCTGTGGCATTGTTTGGAAGAAAATCAAACGCAGAGTTGTCCGGAATGAACACGTTGGCATCGTGGCCGAGGGTGTTGTTGAACGCAGGAACGCGCCAAGGATTCATCACACCTCCAGTGGAGTGGGTGCTATTGAATACGTTGTTGATGTCGTGGGTGGCGTCTTCAATGTAGTTGAATGTGCCCGTGCCGTCAAAGCCAAGCTGATCTCCAGC